>Ga0209207_1000042_pt1 | contig 124065 bp, 134 predicted proteins | sample SaghotsprinmetaG_FD_184140 | JGI IMG/M metagenome (GOLD analysis project Ga0209207, IMG submission 184140) | Hot spring microbial communities from South Africa to study Microbial Dark Matter (Phase II) - Sagole hot spring metaG (SPAdes) (version 3) | ecosystem: Environmental > Aquatic >... | reverse complement strand
AGAAAAAAATATTAAATTATTATAGTTTATGGTGTTAAAGTTCATGAATCGTTATGATCTTTACACCTTTTTCTTTGATTGATTCACAATGTTCTTTTGATGCATGATCATCTGTTATTAAGTAATCGATTTTATTTAATTCACTACTTACAAAACTATGATTATGTCCAACTTTTGTGCTGTCCGCAAGTACAAAAGAGGTACCAGTACATTGTCTTAACATTAACTCGTTGATTGCGACCTCAGCGAGCACTGCAGTTGTGATTCCCGCTGTTGAACTTATACCACTACAGCCAATAAAACATTTATTTGCACTAACGCGCATAAGGTTGTTATAAGCAAACTCACCAACCATGGATTCTTTTGGCTCTCTTAATTCACCTCCAGTAAGCATTACATTAATATTGTGATCTTTTTGGACAAATACCGCATTGGCATTGTTTGTAATTACATTAACTTTCTTATCTTTTATGTATTTAAGTATCAAAAGGGCAGTTGTGCTGGTATTAATAAAAATAGTATCACCATTTTCAACGAATTCAGCAGCTCTTTTAGCGATTAAATTTTTTCGTCTTTCAATTAAATTGTCTTTTTTATCTTTTTCTCTAAAGCCTTCAACAAGTACAACACCACCATAATGTCTTTGAATGCAATTGCGATCTTCTAAATATTGAAAATCTCGTCGAATTGTAAGTGCACTAACATTAAAGTGTTCTGCAAAATCTTGAGCGTTTAGACTTGGGTTTGCTTCTAAAAGTTTAATAATCTCTTTTCTACGTTGTTCAATAAGTTTAATTGGATTCTTCATATTAAGTATAACCTTTCCTAAATAATTAGATGAATTGTGAGCTTTTTAATTATCTTAACATAGTTTATCACAAACAATCATATAATAATCATTAAATTTGTTATTACAATAAATGCAAACACTTACAATTTATAAATAATCATATAAATATATAAATGTTCATAAAATACTATTGTTTTAGACAATAAATAAATGTAAACTTTGCGTGTCAGTAAGAGCTTACAGCCAAAGGAGGGTATATGGCAAAGATAGATGAATTAACGCGTGAATCTTGGATTCTCAGTTCATTTCCTGAATGGGGAACATGGCTTAACGAAGAAATTGATGAAGAAGTTGTTGAAAAAGGTAAATTAGCGATGTGGTGGTTAGGATGTGTCGGTATTTGGTTTAAAACTGAAAATAACACCAATATTGTTATTGATGCTTGGTTTGGAAATGGTAAGCGTACTAAGAAAGTACAAGAAATGGCTCCATTTCATCAGATGAGAAATATGACAGGTGGGAAGTTACTACAACCTAATCTACGTGGAAGTCAAATTGTATTTGATCCTTACGCGGTTACAACCGTTGATGCAGTCTTGTCGACACACTATCATGCAGATCATATTGATATCAATATGGCTGCGGGTGTCTTGCAAAATGTAAAAGCTAAGGTACCATTTATTGGACCTAAAAAATCTGTTGAAATTTGGCGTAAATGGGGTGTTCCTGAAGATCAACTTGTGACTGTTAAACCGGGTGATGTCATTAAAATTAAGGATACTGAAATTTGTGTTGTTGATTCATTCGATCGAACATGCTTAGTTACTGCTGATGAAGATATTCGTGGTGTTTGTCCAACCGATATGGACGATAAAGCAGTTAATTTCATAGTAAAAACACCAGGTGGAAATGTTTATCATTCAGGTGATTCCCATTACTCTATCTATTTCGCTAAACATGGTAAAGATCATAAGATTGATGTAGCATTTGGATCTTATGGTGAAAATCCTGTTGGTAATCAAGATAAGATGACTTCAATTGACATCTTAAGAATGGCAGAAGCTCTTCAAACAAAAGTAGTCATTCCTATACATTATGATGTTTGGACTAACTTTAAAGCTGATCCAGCTGAAATCCTAATGTTGTTTGATTTCAAGAAACATGTTCTTCAATATAAGTTTGAACCATTTGTTTGGGATGTGGGTGGAAAATTCATCTATCCTGATGATGCTCATAAACGTCAATTTCATTTTAGAAGAGGATTTGAAGATGCATTTGAAGACGAACAGAACGTACCGTTCAGATCGATTCTCTAATATGCTAAAAGACTTTGTAAATAATAAACATACAGCGTATCATAAATCCTTTAATACTTGGGAAGAAGCTGTACAAGCGAGTTGTGAAGTATTACTTAAAGACAATACGATTACTCAAGATTATGTCAATTCTGTTATTAAATGTGTTAAAGACTTTGGACCTTATATTGTGATTGCGCCAATGATTGCGATGCCACATTCAACTGAAGGAGCGGTTGGTGTAAATGATACGAAGATTAGTTTTATGAAAGTTGAAGAACCTGTGCATTTTAAGGATGATGATCCAACCTACGATGCAAGATTGTTCTTTACACTGGCTTCGATTAATCATGATCAACACTTAAAGAATATTGTAAGTTTATCTGAAATGTTAATGAATGATAAGGTTGTAGAAGAATTACTTAATGCGACGTGTGATGAAGATTTGATTCGGATACATGAAATGTATTTATAAGAACAGTAGTTCTTAAAAATAGAAAAAGGAAAAAATAGGAAAGGAGATTATAATGGATTTATTATTAAAAGGTTGGACGTATTTTGCTCAGAATATCCTGACTGTACCGGCTTACTTTATTGGTTTGATGACCCTAGTAGGTTATATCTTACTTAAGAAGCCTTGGTATGAATCATTTGCAGGATTTATTAAGGCAACAGTGGGGTTCTTAATTTTAGGTGTTGGTTCGGGGGGATTAGTTAGTAATTTTAGACCTATTCTTGTTGGTTTAAAGGATCGTTTCCAATTATCTGCTATGGTTATTGACCCATACTTTGGTCAAAACGCAGTAACAGCTGGATTAACTGAACTTGGACGTTCATTCTCAGCCGTTATGGTTCTACTATTTGTTGCATTTATTTTGAATATCGTATTAGTTGCATTGCGTAAATGGACCAAAATTCGTTCCGTATTTACAACTGGGCATGTTCAGATGCAACAAGCAGCTATCGCATTCTGGTTAGTATTATATGCATTCCCAAATCTACAAGATACACAATATTTAATTATTATGGGTCTTGTATTAGGGGTTTATTGGGCAGTGGGTTCTAATCTTACAGTTGAATATACTCAAGATTTAACTGAAGGTGCTGGTTTCTGTGTTGCTCATCAACAAATGTTTGGTATCGCTATTTTCTCAAGTTTATCTAAGAAATTGTTTGGTGGTAAGAATTCTTCTTCAAAACGTTTAGAAGATCTTGAACTTCCTGGTTTCTTATCCATCTTTAATGAAAATATGGTTGCGACTTCCGTATTAATGACATTATTCTTCGGAATTATCTTATTAGTATTAGGTAAAGAGTACTTAATCGAAGCTAAGTTCTTAGCGGAAGGAAAATCATTCTTCTTCTACATTCTTACTACTTCATTAAACTTTGCAGTTTATCTCTCTATTCTACAATTAGGTGTTCGTACATTCGTAACTGAATTAACGAATTCATTCCAAGGTATTTCTACACGCTTATTACCTGGTGCTGTTCCTGGTATCGACTGTGCAGCTGTTTACGGATTTGGTTCTCCAAATGCGGTTACAATCGGATTCTTGTTTGGTGCATTAGGCCAATTCTTAGCGATTATCGCATTAATTGTATTCAAGAGCCCAGTATTAGTTATCGCTGGTTTCGTACCTGTATTCTTCGACAACGCTACAATCGCAGTATTTGCGAATAACAAAGGTGGTATCAAAGCTGCTATGTTAATGCCATTTATTGCTGGTTTATTCCAAGTCTTCGGATCTGCATTGATTGCTCATTTTGTTGGTTTAGCTGCTTATGGTGGTTATATCGGTATGTTTGACTGGGCATCCATCTGGCCTATCTTCACAGTATTAATGAAATTTGGTGGATATGCTGGTATCGCAGTAATCGTAATTGGTATGTTGTTGATTCCGCAAATCCAATATGCACGTAATAAAGAAACGTATTTCTTAATTACAGATGATTACGATGCTTACATAAAAAAAGTAAACGAATAAGAAAATGTCGCTAAGACGACATCAGGAGGAAAATATGAAAGTTGTAGTTTCATGCGCAAATGGTGCTGGCACAAGTCTAATGATGAAAATGAGAGTTGAGAAGGCTTTAAAAGAGCTAAATGTTCCTGTAACAAAGATTCACCACTGTTCAATCTCTGAAGGTAAAAGTACCGCGACTACTTATGATGTCGTCTTCTGCCCAGCCAATTTCGTTTCGATGTTTAAAGATGCGGAAGCAAAGGGAGTTATTATTATTGGTATGAGAAATGTACTTTCTGATGTGGAAGCTAAAGAAAAAATCATTGCAAGTGGTATCATCGAGAAGTTTTGTGTGTAATATTTACCGGGATTCGTCCCGGTAAATTCTTTAAAGGGGACATTATGGAAATTACTAAAATTAATTTAGGTGAGCTTTATCGTTGTTATAGTACGATGGCAATGGAATTAGATGGAGTCTTACATTTCTTTTATGCAAGTGAAGAAAAAGGTTATCCTTGTTATGCATTCCCGGTTAATGACTTAAATAGTAGAAAAGTTGTTTGGGAAAAAGGCGGTGGAACCATGTCGATGATTCCATTACCAGATCGTGAGAATGAATTTCTTGCGATTATGGATTTTTATCTAAAAGAAACGCCAAGCGTTAGTAAACTTGTTTGGTTTAAATATTCTGATGAGGATGGATTTGTACAAAAGGATTTATTCTATCTGCCTTATTTGCACCGATTTGATTTATATCAAACCAATGATGCTTTATATCTTATCTGTGCAACGATTGCTGAGTTAAAAGAACATAAAGAAGATTGGACGTATCCAGGAAAGATTTATGTATCTGAATTACCAAATGATTTAAATCAACCATTTGAACTTAAAATTTTAAAAGGGGGTTTATTTAGAAATCATGGGTATTGTCGATCAAAAACTCATGTTGGTGGTTATTTTGCGTCTGATAACGGAGTATACAAAGTAACTGCACCTATTAATAAAAGCTCTGATTGGAATGTTGAACAAATAAAAGAGGGTCAATTTAGTGAGGTTGCGTTCTCTGATATTAATCATGATGGAATTCAAGAAATGATTTCGATTGAACCATTTCATGGGAACTCAATCAAAATCTATCAAAATAAAGATAATATATTTAATGAAATATATTCATATCCTTATGAACTCGATTTTGCACATACAATTTTGGGAACTACACTGTTTAATAAAGATTGTTTTATTGGAGGAATAAGAAGAGTTAATCCAGATTTGTTTATGATCACTCAGGAAAATAACGAATTCAAAACAACAATTATTGATCAAGGCTGTGGGCCAGCTAATTGTAATGTGTATTTTGATAACAATAATATTTATATTCATTCCGCTAATCATACCCAAAATCATGCGGCTTTATATGTCGTAAAAGAGTAGGTGAACTATGTTAGAAGATTTAAAACAAGAAGTGTTAGAAGCCAATTTATGCTTACCAAAATATGGTTTGGTGGTATTTACTTGGGGAAATGTATCCGCAATTGATAAAAGTGGGAAGTATGTTGCAATAAAACCATCTGGAGTTGAATATGATGTATTAACACGAGATGATATTGTGATTGTAGATCTTGATGGGAATGTTGTAGAGGGTAAATTGAACCCAAGTAGTGATACTCCAACTCATCTAGAGTTGTATCGTAATTTTCCGAATATTAAAGGTGTTGTTCATACGCATTCAAGATGGGCGACTATATTTTCACAAGCAAAAATTGCTTTAGAACCGATAGGAACAACACATGCGGATTATTTCTATGGAAAAATTCCGTGTACACGCTTGATGAATAAAAATGAAATTGAACAAGAATATGAACTTAATACAGGTAAAGTTATAGTAGAAACCTTTAAAGATAAAGATCCAATGGAAGTTCCAGCTGTTTTGGTCGCAAGTCATGGCCCATTTGCTTGGGGTAAATCGGCTATGGATGCGGTTCATCAAGCGGTCGTATTAGAAGAGATTGCGATGATGAATTGGCATTCAATGATGGCGAATAAAGCGCTTGAAACGATGCAAAGTGATTTATTGAATAAGCATTTCTTGCGTAAGCATGGGAAGAATGCATATTATGGACAAAAATAATTCGTATCTATTGGGTTGTTATGAAAAGGCGATGCCGAATAACCTAACAATAAGGGATAAATTAAAATACGCAAAAGAAGCGGGTTTTGATTATTTAGAAATTAGTATTGATGAAACAAATGAGAAGTTAGAGCGGCTAGATTATAGTGATGAAATGATTAATCGAATTAAATTATCTATGATTGAGCTTAACTTTCCAATTCTTACAATGTGTTTAAGCGTGCATCGAAAATTTCCTCTTGGAAGTCATGATGAAAAAATACAGGTATCATCATTATTAATACTTGAAAAAGCATGTTTATTTGCATCTAAATTAGGTATTAGAATTATTCAATTAGCGGGTTATGATGTTTATTATGAGGATCATGATAGTTATACACAAAAAATGTTTGAGATTAATTTAAAAAAATGTGTTGAAGTAGCATCAAAGTTTGGAATTATCCTAGGTTTTGAAACGATGGAAACACCATTTATGGATACAGTTAAAAAGTCGATGTACTATGTTGATTTAATTAACTCTCCTTATTTAAATGTCTATCCTGATATTGGGAATTTAACAAACTCTAATCGAAAGTATAATACTTCAATCGAATATGATTTATTGTCTGGTAAGGGTAAGATTGTAGCGGCACATTTAAAAGAAATAATCGAAGGTCACTACCGTGAAATACCATTTGGTACAGGGGATACTTTATATGATACTTCATTAAAAGTATTACGTGAATTAGATGTAAGACTATTTACAGGTGAATTTTGGTATGTTGGAAGTAAAGAGTGGTTTAATGATTTGAAATTCGCTAATCAATATTTAAGAGAGAAAATATCGAGATATTATTAATACTTTAAGTTATAATATAGATTGAAATTAGGAGAGAACTATGTTATCAAATCAAGAGCTTGCGAAAATCGCAAAACGAGTTCGTCGAAACATTATAAAGATGGTAACGGATGCTAAATCCGGACATATTGGTGGTGCTTTTTCGGCAACAGAAATTGCGGTTTCATTGTATTTTAATGAAATGAATATAACAAAAGAGAATTTAAACAATTTAAGTCGTGATAAGTTTGTTTTGTCAAAAGGACATGCGTCTGCTTTATTATTTGCGGTTTTAAGTGAAAAGGGTTTCTTGCCAGAAGAAGAATTATTAACTTTTAGAAAAATCAATTCTCGTCTTCAAGGTCATCCAAATATGAATTATGTTCAAGGAGTTGATATGTCAACAGGATCTTTGGGTCAAGGTTTATCGACTGCTGTGGGTATGGCGTTATCTTATAAAATTCATAACGAAGATTTTAGAGTATATTCTGTTGTTGGAGATGGTGAAAGTGAAGAAGGGCAGATTTGGGAAGCAGCAATGGCTGCGGCTCATTTCAAGTTAGATAATCTTTGTGCTGTATTAGATATGAATGGTTTACAAATTGATGGTGATGTAACAGTCGTTATGAACCCATTTCCATTAGATGAAAAGTTTAAAGCGTTTGGTTGGCATGTCATTTGTGTAGATGGTCATGACTATGATCAATTGCATGATGCTTATGCAGAAGCTCGTACAGTTAAGGGAAAACCTACGATGATTATTGCGAAAACGGTTAAAGGTAAAGGTGTGAGCTTTATGGAAAATGACTATATGTGGCATGGGGTCGCGCCAAGTGCTGAACAAGCTGAAGCTGCATTAAAGGAATTGGAGGACTAATCATGGCTAAAATGGCAACTCGTGAAGCGTATGGTAAAGCGCTCGCTCAATTAATCGTAGAAGACAAAAAGATTGTTGTATTGGATGCGGATTTAAGTAAATCAACTAAAACAGCTGATGCGAAAGCTGTATGTCCTGAACGCCACTTCAATGTTGGAATTGCGGAAGGAAATATGATGGGTGTTGCGGCTGGTTTGGCAAGTTGTGGTAATACAGTGTTTGCAAGTTCTTTCGCTATGTTTGCGACAGGACGTGCTTATGAACAAGTTCGAAATTCAATTGGATATACACATTTAAATGTTAAGATTTGTGCAACGCATGCTGGTATTACTTTGGGAGAAGACGGCGCGAGCCATCAATCCATCGAAGATATTGCTTTAATGCGTGCCATCCCTGGAATGATAGTCATTCAACCATGTGATGATATTGAAACTAAACAAGTTATTCAAGCTATTTCTAAAGTAAATGGACCATGTTATGTTAGGTTAGGTCGATCAGCAGTTGATACGGTTAATAATGAAGAATATGTATTTGAGCTTGGAAAAGGGTCTGTATTGCGTAAAGGAAATGATATTACTTTGATTGCGACTGGTATGATGGTTCAACAAGCACTTCTTGCCGCAAATACATTAAGTGAGCATGGGGTAGAGGTTAGTGTTATTAACATACATACCATTAAACCTTTAGATGAATCATTGATTTTAGAATATGCTATGAAATCCAAATTGGTTGTGACGTGTGAAGAACACTCTAAATTTGGTGGGTTAGGATCTGCTGTTGCAGAAACGTTAAGTAAAAATTATCCTGTTAAAATGGCTATGGTTGCGGTAAATGACACTTTCGGTGAGAGTGGAACGCCTAATGCTTTAATTGAGAAGTATGGTTTAACAGCAAAGGATATTGTTAAGACAGTATTAGAATCTATTTAACTCTAGGTAACTAGAGTTTTTTAATGCATTAAAATTGTAATTTATACATTTGAAGTGTTATATTGATAATAGTTAATATTATTAATTAAATAAGGAGAAATTATGCATTTATATGAAACATTCTATGATGCGTTTGAAAAATTAGAACAAGAAAAATGTATAGAATTAGTTAATGATGCTTTGAAGAGTGGAAGTATTAGTATAGAAGATTTATATGAAAATGTTTTGCGTATGTCTATGTCGCATCTGACGGATGTTGAAACGGATGATAGTCATAAAATTTGGAAGGAGCATATTCAATCTGGAATCATTAGAAGTGTAATTGAAATGGTCTATCCTTATGTATTAAGTCAGCGTAAAAATAAACCTTTAAAACGAGCAGCTGTTATTTGCCCTGATGGGGAGCAGCATGAGTTAGGTGCTCGAATGGTGAGTGATTACATACGAATGATGGGTTTTGAAACATTTTTTGTGGGTCGTGATACACCTAGAAAGGAATTATTTGATCTAATTGAAACATTGAAATTGGATTTAATAGCGATAAGTGTTACAAATTATTACAACTTATCTAAAGTTATCCAAATGGTGTCTTTTATTGAATCAAACTTTCCATCTATTAAATTAATGGTTGGTGGAAAAGGGTTTGAAATGAATCCGGATTTATTTGATCACACTAAAATTACTGTGACACATACTTTTGAAGATATTAAGAGAGTGTTAGGTGAATTAGTATGAAATTTGCCTTTTCTGTTGCGAAACGATTCTTAGGTTACAATAAAGGGCAAACCATTATGATAATGGTGGGTATTGCGATAGGTGTATCTGTTCAAATCTTTATTGGTTTATTGATAACAGGACTTCAAGAGAGCTTGATAGATAAAACTGTTGGAAGTACACCGCATATAACAATAACACAAGAAAATGATATGAGTTTTTATGACTTTGAGTTAGATAATGAATCATTTACTGCAGTTGCTTATCAAGTGGATGGCCCTGCATTTGCAATCTCTGATTCAGGTGATGCTTCGGTGTTGTTGAGAGGGTTAAGTGAAGATGGAGATAAACTTTACAAATTAAGCAATAAATTGGTTGAGGGTGAAATGCCTTCAATTAAGAATGATGTCATTGTTGGCTTAGGATTAAAAAAGAAGTTAAATATAAATGTAAATGATGTTTTAACACTTAGAACGATTTCTAATCAAACGGTTGATGTAAGAGTTGTTGGTGTTGTTGACTTAAAGGTAGAGTCAATCAATAACTCGTGGGTATTATCAACGTTATCGACAGCACAAAGCTTATTCGAAATAGATGATGAGATTACCTCTATTGCAATTCAAGTTAAAGATGTATTTTTAGCTGATACATTAGCTGAAGAAGTAAAAGCAAACTTACCAATTAGTGATCTTGTAGTAGTTAACTGGAAAGAACAAAATGAAGATCTGCTTAGTGGATTAAATGGTCAAAGTATTTCTAGTATTATGATTCAAGTATTTGTGTTAGTATCGGTTGTGCTTGGTATTGCGAGTGTACTTGCAATTACAGTACTTCAGAAATCAAAGCAAATAGGTATTTTAAAAGCAATGGGTATTCCTGATAATACAGCTAGTTTGATATTCTTATTTCAAGGTTTGATTTTAGGTGTATATGGAGCTATTCTAGGTGTTTTATTTGGCTTAGGGCTAATATTATCGTTTACATCATTTGCGAGAAATCCAGATGGTTCTGCACTTATTCCTATTAATTTTGATATTATGTTTATATTGTTTTCAGGATCTATTGCAATTCTATCGGCATTAGTTGCATCATTTATTCCTGCTGCTCGCTCTAAGAAGTTGAGCCCAATTGAGGTCATTCGAAATGGATAATATCGTTGAACTAAAAAATATAAAGAAAATTTATGGTGAAAAAGTTAAAACTCAAGTTTTGTTTGATTTGAATCTTGCGATTGAAAAAGGGAGTTTTAATTCTATTATTGGACAATCTGGAAGTGGAAAAAGTACATTGCTTAATATTCTAGGCACTTTAGATCGCCCTAGTGATGGGGAAATAATTATCAATGGTGTGAACACTAAATCAATGAGTGCCAATCAATTAGCTAAATTGAGAAATGAAACACTTGGGTTTATTTTTCAATTTCATTATTTGTTACCTGAATTTACAGCATTAGAAAATGTATTAATGCCTTATCGAATTATGGGCAAAAAAATTGATAGTCATGTTTTGAATAGAGCGAATGAATTAATTGACTTAGTTGGATTATCAAAAGTTAAGAATAATTTAGCGACTCAAATGTCGGGTGGTCAACAACAACGAACGGCTATTGCTCGATCATTAATGAATAATCCAAGTATTATATTAGCTGATGAGCCGACAGGGAATCTTGATTCAGATACAACTGAACAAATATATGATCTAATGCGAAAAATTAATAAGAAGTATAATACAACTTTCATCATTATTACGCATGATCAACACGTTGCAGAGAAGACGGATCGTATTATTGAAATTAAAGATGGTCGAATTATTATGGATGTAAGAAGAAACAATGATTGAAATTGATTGATAATGATCGAAAAATGAAGAATATGCTTGACATATTCTTTTTATTTTGTAAAATATGAGTATAAACAGTCATATACAATCATAAACAATCATTAACAATCAAATAAGGAGGTTATATGTTATTTCGAGAAGACTCAATTATCATGGAATGCAATCTTAATGACAAAGTAGAAATTATTCAATATTTAGCGAGTATTGCGAATAATACGAATCGAATTACAGATATTGAGCCATTTGTTCAATCAGTACTACATCGTGAAAGTGAATTTAGTACAGGTGTTGGTTATGGTGTAGCAATTCCGCATGGTAAATCGAGCGTCGTAAATGAAGCATTCGTATTATTTTGTAGAGTAGATGATGTTGATTGGAATTCTTTAGATGGTACATCTGTAAACATGGTTTTCATGATTGGTGTGCCTGAACAGGATACGACGAATGAACACTTGAAAATTCTTGCATTATTATCGAGAAAACTAATGAAGGAAGATTTCAGATTAGCACTTAACAATTCTAAAACGAAAGAAGAAGTATTGGCGATATTTAGTCAATATGATTTAAACTAATATGCTTGTTGGACAAAGAAGAAATAAAATTATCGAGTTATTAAAGGAAAATCATAGTATTAGCGTTTCTGACTTATGTGATATTCTTGAAGCTTCAGAAGCTACAATTCGTAGAGATCTATCTATTCTTGAGAGCAGTGGTAAGTTAGAGAGAACGCATGGTGGTGCTATCTATAACGAATCAAATCGAATAAATAGTGAAGAGATTCTATCGACTAAAGAGGGTAAATCTCTTGTTGAGAAGCAACTTATCGCCAAGAAGGCGTTTGATTTATTAGAAAATCATGACACCGTTGTGTTAGATGCAGGAACAACAACATATGAATTAGCGTATCTTATTGGACAATCCAATTTACATTTAACAATCGTGACAAATTCAATGATTGTATTCAAGGAATTAGCTAAAAATCCTAATGTTGAATTAATTATTCTTGGTGGAAAAGTTAGAACCAATACATTAGCATCTGTCGGTAGTGTTGCAGTTGAATTAATGCAAAGATTGTATGTTGATAAAGCATTTCTAGGTGCGAATGGAATAAGTTTAAATGAAGGATTTACCACAACTGATATGGATGAAGCTGGTATTAAACGTGCCATGATTCAATCATCTAAACAAAGAATAATTCTTGCGGATAATAGTAAGTTTAATAAAGTATATATTAATCAATTCGCACCTGTTTCAATGATTGATATCATTATCACTGATAATCAAACTAATAAAGAGTATTTAAATGAGTTTATTGAAAGATATGACATTAAAGTCATGTAAGGAGTTCTGATATGATAACGACTGTCACACTTAATCCTGCTATTGATAAAACGATTTCCGTAGAGAATTTTAAATTAAATCTTGTTAATCGAGTTAGTGGTGTTTATGAAGATATCGGTGGTAAAGGGATTAATGTATCAAAAGTACTTAATTTATTGGGTGAGAGGAACGTTGCGTTAGGTTTTATTGGTGAGCAAAATTATAGTTTGGCTCAAGCCTTAATTAAAAAGCAAAATATTGTTTCTGATTTTATATTGGTAGATGCATATACAAGAATTAATACAAAAATAGTAGATCCAATTTCAAAAACAACAACAGATATTAATGAGGTAGGGTTTACAGTGCAACCAATTCAAGTTGAACAGCTTAAACTGATGATTAAAACATATGCTAAATCGAGTGAGTTCGTTGTATTTAGTGGTAGTGTTTGTCAAGGATTGAACCAGGAAGATTTTAAAGAAATGGTTTCATTAGCAAATCAAAGTAAGTTGGTTCTCGATGCGGATCGTGAGATTCTAAAAATAGGATTAACGTGTAACCCGTATTTAATAAAACCTAATATTCATGAGTTAGAAGATTTATTGGACATCAAACTTGATTCACTTGAAAAGGTTATCAAATCTGCTCAAGAATTGATAAAAACATATGGCATTACATATGTACTTGTTTCATTAGGTGATCAAGGAAGTGTATTGGTTTCACAAGATATTTCTATTAAAGCAAGTAGTTTGAATGTGGATGTAAAGTCTACGGTAGGTGCTGGAGATTCAATGTTAGCTGGATTCCTTTATGGATTATCGAATAATCTTGATCTAGAGCTTGCGTTAAAATACGCTAATTGTTGTGGAGGATTTGCGGTAGGCGGAGAATCATTAAGTGAATTTAAAAATAAAGATATAAGAGATTTTCTAAATAATATTTGTGTTGAGATAATTAAATAAGCCTTAATCCGATAGGATTCACATAAAAGGAGGAAAGAAAGATGAAAATTTGTGCAGTTACTGCATGTCCAACAGGTATTGCTCATACCTATATGGCAGCAGAAGCGTTATCTGATGCAGCAAAAAAGCTAGGATATCAAATCAGTGTAGAAACAAGAGGTTCAGTTGGGGTTGAGAATGAATTGAGTAAAGAGGATATCAAAAATGCAGATTTTATCATATTAGCATGTGATACTTCTGTGCCAACAGATCGATTTGCTGGTAAAAAAGTATTATCGGTTTCTGTAAGTGATGCGATAAAAAACTCAGCAGATTTGTTTGAGAAAGCAAAAGATGCACCTGTTCTCAAATCAGTTGATGTCAAAAATGAAGTTAATTCGAGTAAACAACAAAATGATTTTTATAAGCATTTGATGAATGGTGTATCCTTTATGATTCCATTTGTTGTTGCAGGTGGGATTGCGATAGCCTTTAGTTTTGCGTTTGGTTATGATGCATTTCAAACGCCTAACACTTTAGCTGCTTATCTTATGACAATTGGTGGTTCGGGTGGATTTGGATTAATGGTGCCTATTTTATCTGGTTATATCGCTTACTCTATCGCAGATCGTCCAGGGTTAGCGCCTGGTATGATTGGTGGTGTAGTTGCAAGTAGTATTGGAGCTGGATTCTTAGGTGGTATGGCTTCAGGTTTCTTAGCAGGTTATGTCGTTAATTTTATTAAGAAATCAGTTAAACTTCCTAAATCTTTACAAGGAATCATGCCGGTCTTAATAATTCCAGTATTTGGTTCTCTTATAGTAGGATTATTGTTCTTCTATGTACTTGGTACACCAATTGCATTTATTAATACTACTGTTGCTAATTTCTTAACAGGTTTAAGTGGAGGTAGTGCTATCATACTAGGATTATTGCTTGGTTTAATGATGGCGTTTGATATGGGTGGTCCTATTAACAAAGCAGCTTATGCATTTGGAACAGCTACACTCGTTGCTGGCCAAGGTTCTGCAGTTATGGCAGCAGTTATGGCTGGTGGTATGGTACCACCACTTGGAATCGGATTAGCAACTCTTGTATTTAAGAAAAAATTCGTTGAAGCTGAGTTGGATGCTGGTAAAGCAAACCTTGTCTTAGGAGCTAGCTTTATTACAGAAGGCGCGATACCATTTGCGGCTGCAGATCCATTGCATGTTATGCCTTCAATAATGGCTGGTGGAGCAGTTGCAGGTGCATTATCTATGGCTTTTGGAAGTACATTAGCAGTACCTCATGGTGGAATCTTCGTACTATTTGCGGTAGAGAACTTACTTGGTTATGTTATTGCTATACTTGCTGGATCAATTTTGACAGCTGTCTTATTGGGTATATTAAAGAAAGATGTTGCTTAGATTTAAATAATATCTTCCTAAATGGAAGATATTTTTTTATCTTAATCCAGACTTAATATAACATGTGATAAACTAAGACTGTATTAATCTTATAGGAGGAAAAACTATGAATTTTCTTAAACGTGCATTTCTTAGTTTAGTTCGAAGAAAAGGTAAATCATTGATACTTTTAGTCATAATTTTTATATTAAGTAATGTTATGGCGGGTTCAATTGCGATTGGTCAAGCATCCAATAATGTTGAAAGAACAATAAAACTTCAACTTGGGGCGAATGCTAGTGTTGAGTTTGATTGGGAAAAAATGCAAAATTGGAATGAAGAACAATGGAACTCCCTTGAATATATCACTCCAGAGATGGCTGATCGAATCGGGTCTTTGTCTTATGTGAAATATTATGATTATAATTCTGAAACATATATTAATTCTACAACTTTAACACAATATGATCCTAATATGGTTGAAGTTCCTATGTATAGTTATTTTCCAATTAAAGGTGTTCAATATGCACCAATATTAGATATCGTAAATGGTAATGCGACATTAGTAAGTGGTCGAACTTTTAATGATACAGAAGTTAAGAATGCTGATTATGTTGCACTTATTTCTGATAAAGTTGCAGAATTAAATAACATTTTCGTTGGAGATGTTATTTATCTACAGAATACTTTTAGTATTTGGAAAGAAGATAATACAGTTGAAGAAATTAAACGTGATATTGCTTTAGAAGTTATTGGTATATTTACGCCAAAAGTTCAACAAGCAGAAGAAAATAATGGTGGTTGGATTGACTATACTCCTTTTAATAGAATTTATGTACCTAATGGTGTTGTACATGCGGAAAATCGTTGGATGAATGAGCAATATGCTATTGCTTATCCAGATTCAAATATAAAAATTGATCAAATTTATATAACTCCATCCTTTGTGCTAAATAATCCTGAGGATGTAGAAAGCTTTAGAACAGAAGCCAAGAATTTATTACCAGATTACTATAAAGTTACTGTTTCAAGTGATGCGTATGATTCTGTTGCGGGTCCAATTAAGTTTATTGGATCATTATCGAACATTATACTTTATGTTGCGATTGGTGCTACTATTCTAATTTTAAGCTTAGTTGTTATTCTATTCTTGCGTGATCGTAAACATGAACTCGGTATTTATTTATCACTTGGTGAAAGTAAATCAAAAGTTGTTGGTCAAATATTAATTGAAGTCTTATCAATTGCAATACTTGCTATATCTCTATCTTTATTAACAGGAAATTCAATTGCAGAGTCTACATCACAATCGATGATGGATTTACGTAATGAAATTACAGGTAATAATAACAATGGTGGTGTTATCTATCGTGATATGGGTTATTATCCTAATAATGGTGTAACTGAAGATGATGTTTTAGAAGCATATAAAATTGAATTCTCTTGGGATTATGTCTTAATACTTTATGGAGTAGGGTTAGGCACTGTGTTACTATCTAGTATTGCTCCGATGATTTATATATTAAGATTAAAACCAAAGAAGATAATGATGTAGGAGGTGGACCATGGCAATTTTAAAAGCAACCAATATAAAATACTATTATCAAGATGGTGAGAATATAAGGACGATACTTAAGGATTTAAGTATAGAATTCGAAAAAGGGAAGTTTTATACCATATTAGGTCCTTCTGGTAGTGGGAAAACAACGTTATTGTCACTACTCGCTGCATTGGATGAACCTAAAGAAGGTAATATTTTATACAATGATCAAGATATAAAGACGATTGGATATGAAAAATATCGCAGAAATATGATTAGTATTGTTTTCCAAAGTTATAATCTTGTTCCTTATATGACTGCACTGGAAAATGTTATGATTCCAATGGCAATAACGGAGAATGAAATTCCAAAGAATACAAAGGAAGTAGCATACAACTTACTAGATTACATTGGTATTACAAAGACAAAAGCAGATCGTATTGTTAATAAGCTTTCGGGTGGAGAACAACAACGTGTTGCGATTGCTCGTTCATTGGCAAGTAACGTGGATGTAATATTTGCTGATGAGCCTACTGGTAATCTTGATTCCGAACTTGAAGATGAAATTATCGAAATCTTCAGAACATTAGCACACGAACATAATAAATGTATAATAATGGTAACTCACTCTAAAGAAATAGCGGATAAATCGGATGTTTCTTTCCAGTTGAAAAAAGGAGTGTTATTGCAAAATGAGTGATTTTTTAAATAAATTCTCTAAGAAAGATTATAAAGAACATCCCGAAGAGAGACCAAAAACAGTTGAAAACACAAAGTCTGATGAATCCATTCAAAGATTTGAAGAAGCAAAGCCTGTTATTGTGAAAGAGCATGAAAATAGATCTGTTGAAAACGTTGTAAAATCAAAGCCAAGAGGTTCACATCAAGAACCTGAAGAGGTTCATATTGATCCAAGTTATCGTAGAAATCAAAGAAATAGGATTATTATTGGTATTGTTTCAGTTGTTGCATTATTAGCGATATCATTCGGAGCGTTTTATCTTATTAATCGAGTTGAAATACCTGATTATGTAAATAAACCACTTTCTGAGTTAAAATCATGGGCTTCTCGTAATAATGTAACTTTAGAGACAGAATATCAATATTCACTTGATGTTTTTAAGGATTACATTATTGAAATGGAACCAATCTCTAATTCAAAGATTCAGAAAGGTTCAATCTTACGTGTCAAGGTTAGTAATGGTGCTGATCCTAATGAACAAATTCCTGTGCCTGATTTTACGGGTGGATCATACAGTCAAATACAAGAATGGTTAAGTTCAAATAAAATAAATAATTTGCGTATAACTTACGAAAATAATGAAACGATTCCTGTTAATCAGTTTGTGAAGATTGTATTTAATGATAAAACAATCACGAGTGATACGTATACTCGTAAAGACTATGGACTAATCTACATTTCTAATGGACCGATTGTATATGAAAAGAATATAGAAGTACCTGATTGGACAACAACTAATGTTAATGTTAGTGTTGTTGAAGCATGGGGACTTGAAAAAGATGTTGAAATTATTGTTAAGTTAGTAAACTCAACAGTTGTTCCACTCAATGGCGTGATAAACCAAAGTGTTTCACCAAAAACTATGGTTTCTAAAAAATCAACTATTACAGTTTCAGTATCTTTAGGTCAGGTAGTAACTGTGCCTGATTTCTCAAAGATGTCGAAAGAAGATGCTCGATCAGTAAGTTTAAATAATGCTGTTGTTAAGTATGTTGAGATGTATCAGCCTAAAAATGGCGCTAAGTTTGGGGACTATATTTGGCAGGATGTAAAAGCAGGTACTAATGTAAATCAAAGTAGTGCAACTAAGCTTGTGATTACTGTCTACTATTCATTAGGTCAACCTTACTTATCACTACTTTCTGGCAATGAATCTGTTATTCCTTCAACAATCTATAACTTCAATCTTGATTCAGCTAAGTTTACTTATGAAATCAAGTATGTCAATTCTTCAGAAATGAAGGGTAGTATTGTATCGATGACTCCATCTAATCAGTTTGTTGATCCAGGTCAACATATTATATTTGAAGTATCTAATGGAATTGATCCTACACCTTGATTATTCAAGGTGTTTTTTTATTGTGTAATTATTCAGTATGGTATAATTTTTAAAAATAGAAGGAGATTATATGAAAATAGGTGTTATTGCAGCTTCTGGGAAGGCTGGTAATTTAATAGTTAATGAGGCTATAAATAGAGGATTTGAAGTGGTTGGAGTTGTTAGAGATGCATCTAGAGTTAGCCAAAATATACAAATTATTGAAAAAAATATATTTGATTTAAATAAAAATGATTTAAATGGGATTGAACTTATAATTAATGCTTTTGGTGCTAAGGGGAGTGATCCAATTGTCTATCAGACAAGCACACAGCACCTGATTAGTTTATTGAATAATACATCAACTCGTTTGATTGTTGTAGGTGGAGCAGGAAGCTTATTCACAGACGAAACACTTCAACAACAAGTGTATCAAACTCCTGAGTTTCCCGCTGTAGTATATCCAACGAGTTCAAATATGGCTAAAGCACTTGAATTATTAAAAAATAGTCATGTTAATTGGACTTTCTTTGCACCTGCTATATCATTTGATTATTCTGGTGATAAAACAGGTCATTATAAATTAGGTTCAAGTTTTGTGATATTAAATAACTCAAATGAAAGCTATATTAGTTATTTAGATTTTGTCGATGCGTTATTAGATGAGGTAACGAATAAACAATACCTTAATCAAATGATGACAGCTGTTTCAGAAAAAAAGCCTAAATAAGGCTTTTATCGTATTTGACCGTCTCCATAAATTAAATATTTATAACTGGTTAGCTCTTTAAGGCCCATTGGCCCACGAGCGTGGAGCTTTTGTGTACTAATTCCTATTTCAGCTTCAAATCCAAATTCATAACCATCTGTGAAGCGTGTTGATGCATTATGATATAAGGCAGCAGAATCTATTTCATTCATAAATTTTTCAGCGTTCATTTGGTTTTGAGTAATGATTGATTCAGAATGTTTTGATGAATAAGTTTGAATATGCTTGATTGCTTCATCAAGAGTATCTACTGTTTTTATAGCTAGTTTTAAATCGAGATACTCAGTAATCCAATCATACTCATTTGCTAAGTATAAATTGGGATAATCCTGTAAGATATCATTGCTTACATGCAGTTCAACTTGATTCTCTAAAAGAGATGGAATAAGTACTTCATTTAAATCTTGACTAATATTTTTATGTATTAGAACTGTCTCTACTGCGTTGCAGACAGAAGGGCGTTGTACTTTTGCATTTAGAATAATCGATTTAGCCATTTGAATATCTGCTGATTCATCAACAAATATATGACAATTTCCAACACCAGTTTCAATGACTGGAATTGTTGAGTTTTCAAGCACTGTTTTTATCAAAGAAGCAGATCCTCTTGGAATTAAGACATCAATAAACTGGTTCATATGCATTAATTCGATTGCATATTTTCGATCTGTATCTTCAATAATTTGAACAATATCAGGAGTTAAGTTATTTAGAACAAGTGCATTTTTTATCAGTGAAGTAAGATATATGTTTGTATGGATAGCTTCTTTGCCTCCACGTAAAATTACACAATTTCCTGTTTTTATTGCAAGTATACTCGCATCTATTGTCACATTAGGCCTTGATTCATAAATTATTGCGATAACGCCAAGTGGAATTCTTTTTTTATGTATTTCGAGCCCATTTGGCCGATTATAAGATTCGATTATTTCGCCAATTGGATCTTCGAGTTGAATGACATCTAAAATGGATTTTGATAATTGATCAATTCTTTTTTCATCCAGACTCAGACGATCAAGTTGTGAGTTTGAATATCCAATTTTTTTGGCGTGATTAATATCGAGAAGATTGTTTTCTAGTATTTCTTCTTGGTATTCAAGAATTAAATTCGATAGGGTTAATAGTATTTTATTCTTATCACTACTTGAGCTTAGTTGGAATTTGTTTGAGGCTTCTTTGCATGCCTTCGATTTTAGGTATACTTCTGATTGATTATTTTCGATAAAAGAGTGTTCCAATTTGATCTCCTTTCAATATTTGATATAGTATTTCAGGATTTTTCCCATGTGCAATTATCATATTAATATTTGAGTCTAAGCAAATTTTTGCAGCATTGATTTTAGTTGCCATACCACCTGTACCTTTATTACTTATAACACCTTTTGCAGAGTTCTTTACTTCATTGCTTATTTCAAATACTTCGTGTATTAATTTGGCATCCTTATTTAAGTTAGGGTCATCATTGTAGAATCCATCTATATCTGATAACAAGATAAGTAAGTCAGCTTGGACAAGTGTTGAAACAATAGCTGATAATGTATCATTATCTCCAAATGTATGGTTTTCGTATAACTCAAGTTCCTCTGTTGCGACAGAATCATTCTCATTTACAATAGGTATTATTTCTTTTTCTAAAAGTGTCTCAAATGTATTTATTACATTCATTCTAGAATGGGTGTGTTCAATAACATCTTTAGTTAATAGAATTTGACCTACAATGTGACCATATTCAGAAAAGAATTTACTGTATAGGTGCATAAGTTCAGATTGTCCTACAGCAGCTGCAGCTTGACGTTCTCGAACAGATTTTGGTTTTGAATTTAGTTTTAGTTTACCCATTCCAACACCGACTGCACCTGATGTGACTAAAATAATCTCTAAACCTTGATTCATTAAATCGGAGAGAACCTCTGAAAGTTTGTCAACACGTGCTAGATTTATTTTCCCATTTTCATGAGTTAAGGTACTTGTCCCAACTTTCACAACAATTCTTTTAGCGTTTTTTATATTTTTTCTCATGGCAATAACCTTTTTCAAATTATACACGAATCAAAAAATAAAAACACTCAAAGTTGAGTGTTAGTATTTATTTTACTAAATTTTGTTCTTTTAAGAACTCATAAGCAACAGTATAGGGGTCTTCATCTAAAACATCCACTCGATAGTTTAAAGCGATTGTATTTTCTTGGTTAAATAGTCCTGTAACTTTATTTAATACTTCTTCGATACCTGGATATTTCTCTTCTAAATCTGCTTGTATAACATATGTTGCATTATATTCTGGAAAGAACTTTTTGTCATCTTCAAGTAGAACAAGATCAGTCTTTAAAATCATTCCATCTGTTCCAAATGCTAATGTAACATCAAACTGTTCACTTTCCATACCAATATATTTTAAGTCTGTTGAAATGGGAGTTGATGATTTAAAGTTGATGTTATAGAAGTTCGTGAAAGGTATAAATCGTACAGTCCCGTCTTCATTAAAGAATGTATCTTCAGTACTAAATCGTAATTCAGAGGATACTTTTGATAAATCACTGATTGTTTTCAAATTGTATTTTTCAGCTGTCGAGCGTCTAACTGCTACAGCATAAGTGTTTTCAAATCCGAGTTTATTCAATAATTTTACATTGTATTCTTCGTTAGCAATTTCATTAGCATAATCAAATAAACTCATTCCATTTGGGATTTCCGAAACATCTCTATTTAGAAAAGTTGCTAACATTGTTCCATCATAACTTAAACGGACATGCATTCTTCCAGCTTTGATTTCAGATTGAGCGAGTGATGTACTCATATTGTCTGTTACTTTAACATCATAGTCAGTATATTCTTTGATAAGAATTTCAGCCATATGTGAGAAAATGTACATTTCTCCAAAGTCTCCATTAGCGATTATAATTGTATTTTCGTTATTTTTAGCACATCCACTAAGAGTGATAATGCTCAACAATAATAGTATGATAATTTTTTTCATTTTATGCTCCTTTATTTTTTTAGTGTTAATTTCTCTTCGTAGTAGTTCATAATGACATCAACTAGAATTGCCATTGCCATTAAGGTTAATGTTCCCTCAGCAATAAATCTAAAGTTCATTGTTCGTATACCACGATATAATACGTAGCCTAATCCTCCTCCTCCAACAAAAAATCCCATTACAGCAGATCCAATTGAATTTACAATTGATATGCGCATTCCTGCAAAAATAAGTGGAAAGGCTAGGGGAAGTTCAACTTTAATAAGTTTAATTAGTTTTGGCATTCCCATACCTTCTGCAGCCTCTTTAATAGCTGGAGAAACATCTATTAATCCAACCATTGTATTCCTTACAACGGGTAAAAGATTGTATAGTGTTAGGCCAACAATTACTGTGGTGGGGCTAGCACCAAAAATAACCATTAATAAGCCTAAGGTTGCAAGTGTTGGAATAGTTTGAAATAGATCAAAAACAAAAATGACATATCGTCTTAATTTTGGGAACATATAAGCGAGTATCCCAAATAATATTCCAAAAACAATCGTAAAGAATGCGGCCATTAGAACCAAATATAGATGTTGAATAACGTGTTCTATCTTCATGTTTCCCTCCTTAAACCTCGAGGAGTTAGAATAGTTTGCAATTTATCAATAAGCATTCCTAATCCTATTGCCATTAAGGCAGCGGGAATAGAACCCATAACAATAAATTGTTTCATATTACTATTAATTCCTATGTATATAAACTCACCTAATCCACCTTGACCAATCATAGCGGCAAGTACAGCCCAACTTACGGTATAAATAGTTGACATACGAATACCAGTAATAATACTGTTTATTGCCATAGGTAATTCAATACGAAATAATATTATCCATTGATTCATACCACAACCTCTGCCAGCTTCAATTAATGATTCATCCACATTGATAATGCCTGTATACGCGTTTTTTAGAACTGGTAAAATGGCATAAATAGACAATGCAATAATTACTGTATAAGGAGTCATTCCGATATAGATAAACAAAACACCAATAAATACAATACCTGGTATTGTTTGAAAGATTCCAAGTATTGGAATAAGATATTTAGCCATTTTTTTCGATCGGGATAGTAATATAGCCAATACTATGGCGATTATAGAACCAATGCTTACTGAAACAATGACATACATAAAATGCGTCATTATAGCATTTATTAATCGAGGTAAATACCTAATCCACATATCAAGATCAAACATGATCTTCTCCCCAAAGTGTTGTTGTAAGAGATCGTGCTATTGAGCCTTTTGTAATAATTCCAGTCACTTGTTCATTTGAATTTAAAACAACAATTAAGTCTGATGTATGGTTTTGTAAGGCATCCATCGCAGTTTTTGCGTGATCAGTTTCAAATAGTGTTGGAATATCGTGTGTTATTAAGTTCTCAATACTTTGACCAGGGACGCCTTTTTTATGAATATCAGTAATTCGAACAACGCCCAGGTATTTATTTTGTTTGCTTACTACAACAACAGAGTCAGTTCCTCTGCTTCGCATTAGTTCAATGCTTTCAAGTACTTTTCGACTTGGTTCGACTTTTAATACATTTGTTTTCATAATTTCAGCACATGTCAGTTCCACATGATTAGCTGATTGAGTATGTTTTCCTAAAAATTGTCTAACGATATCAGAGCTCGGTTTCTTTAACATTTCTTCTGGACTAGCCATTTGTACAATATCACCTTTATCCATGAAAACAATTTTATCTGCTAGTTTAATTGCTTCTTCCATATCGTGGGTTACAAATACGGTTGTAATATTTAATTTTTGTTGCAAAGCTTTGAGCTCATCTTGAAGAATATCGCGAGTAATAGGATCTAAAGCTCCAAATGGTTCATCCATAAGTAGGATAGGGGGATAAGCTGCTAATGCTCTTAGAACTCCAACTCGTTGCTGTTGTCCACCACTTAATTGGTTTGGATATTTATGTGCGTAGTCCTCATAGGGTAGATTTACCATATTTAAAAGTTCTCTAGCTCTATCTTTCATTTTATTTTTATCCCATTTAAGTAACTTAGGAACAACACAGATATTTTGTTCTACTGTCATATTTGGGAATAAACCGATTTGTTGAATCACATATCCGATTCCTGTTCTTAAGCTAGTTAAATCCTTTTGAGTAATATCTTCACCATCTAATAAAATTTTCCCATCGTTCATTGAAATCAATCGATTAATCATCTTTAAAGTAGTTGTTTTACCACATCCAGACGGTCCAATCAAAACAATAAATTCGCCATCTTGAATGGTGAAATTTAAATCATTGATGATTGATTGTCCATGATACGATTTGGAAATATGTTGAAATTCAATCATATAATTCCTCCAGTTCATGTATACATGGTGCTTATTTTAACAAAAATCGTACCTCGGCTCAAATTTTTTAAAGTGATTTTACATGATATTCCATGAATCAAAAAAAATAAAAAAGACTTAGAGCCTTTAGATAAAGGGTTTAAGCCAAATGTGAAAATTGTGTGAAAATTATTATATTTTATGCAATTTTGTTAAATAAGAGAATCTATTTTGTGCATTTCTCTACAAAAAAATCAAATAAATTCTGGAATTCTTTGATAGAAGTCATTCTCTCTGGATGCCATTGGACGGCTATTATATTTTCTGACTCTATAGCTTCAATAATTCCATCTTCACTAAAAGCACTTACAATAAAATTTTTTGAAAGTTCTTTTATAGATTGATGATGATATGTATTTACTTCTGTTAGATTAGTAATTAAATTAGAAAGTTGAGTATCTTTAATAACTTGAATTAAATGTCCGTCGAGTGGTTTTTGATTAATGAAGCTATAACTGTGATTAATTGTAGTCGGAAGTTGATGATTTATGTCTTGGTAAAGTGAACCTCCAAATGCAACGTTCAGGATTTGTAGACCACGACATATGCCAAATATAGGTTTATTTAGATTAGTCATAATTTGAATTGAGTCTAAGTCTAATTGCTCTATCAATTGATCGATAGGTTTTGAATAAATATTCTCTTCATAGTATAAATTTGGGTTTACATCGTCACCGCCAGGTATGCATAATCCATCGCATCTTGTAAGTTCTATTTCAAGATTTTCTTTAGATTGTGGAAGAAGTAATACGATTTCAGCTCCTGCAGTTTCTAGTGCTTTAACATACTCAAGATTCACAGTATATCTTTGATCATTAATTCTTGTAAGAAGTGCTATTTTGGGTTTCATGATTCTATTATACGATATTTTATCTTACTGCATATTAATACATTTATTTATAAAAATAGTGTTAAAATAACTTTACCGAATATTTAATTCGAACATGATAAGATAATAAAAAAGGAGTAATTATGCGATTAGGTGTAATAGACTTAGGTTCAAACACAATTCGATTAGTTGTCTATAAATGGGATGGTGTTAGTTTGGAAAAATTATATAATGTTAAACATCAAACACAAAGCATTAAATTTGTAAAAAATGCTTTGATGAGCAAAGAGGGTTTAGATTCAATCGTTTTAAGTGTTAAAGAATTAATGGTTATCGCACGTGCTTATGATGTAGAGAAGTTAAATATTTTCGCAACAGCTTCTTTACGAAATATTAAGAACTCTAATGATGCTGTATCTTATATTCAACATGAAATTGATTATCCACTCGACTTATTGGATGGGAATGAAGAAAGTTTGTTTGGATTTGAAGGAATGAGAAGAACAATTAATTTGCCTTTAGAAGGGTTAAGTATTGATATTGGTGGGGCTTCTACTGAAATAACATATTTTAAGAATAATAAAGCAGTGTTTATGGGATCGCTTCCTATGGGTAGTTTAAACTTATTCATTCAACATGTTCATAATGTATTACCCACAGAATCTGAACAGTTTTTAATTCGATTGGATGTTCGAAATCACTTAGATTCTTTAGTATGGTTAAAATCATTAAAAGTCAATTCAATAATTGGTATAGGCGGATCCGCAAGAGCTATAATGCGTCTACATCAAGCTAAATATGGTATAAATACATCTATCTTTGATATGCAATTAAGTCGTAAGTTAGTTAGTGAATACGCGAATTTTATCGTCAATCAAAAAGATGAGGAAACATTGTTAATCTTGAAGGCGATACCAGATCGTTTATCAACTGTTATACCTGGAGCTATTATAATTGATGAGATAATGAAACTTGTATCTGCAGAAAATTACATGTTATCATCTTATGGTGTACGTGAAGGATATTTATTTAATCGTATATTATCCAATGAATCAGATAATTAGAAAGAGGATTATGAAAACAATTTTTTTAGATATTGATGGAACGTTAGTTGCGGATAAGGGTACAGTTCCCGAATCAGCAATAAGTGCAATTAAATTAGCACAGAAGAATAATCACAAAATTGTATTGTGTACTGGACGTGCAATGGCTGAAATTTATAAACCTATATTAGATATTGGTTTTGATGGTATCGTTGCATGTGGTGGGAATTATGTAGAATGTAATGGAGATGTTCTATTGAATCGAGCATTTAGTCAAGCTGAGTTAGAGGAGTTATATAATTTCTTTGATAAACATCAGATCGATTTTTACGCAGAAGCAAATTCTGGAATTTATACGAGTCGAGGATGTATTGCAAAATTAGATTCAATAGCTGATTCATTAAAAAGTGATGTTCATAAACAGTCTCTTAATCATTTTAAGTCTCATTTAATTAATGGGGTGGATTTATTTAGATCTGATATTAATAAAATTTCATTTTTAGGTTCAGATTATTTATTTGCTGAGATTAGCCAATATTTTGGACATAAATATGAATTGTTTGATCTGGTTGTACCATTATTTGGGAAAAATAGTGGAGAGATTTCGATTAAAGGGACTGATAAAGTTACTGGGATAAAACTAGTAATGGATTATTTCAATTGTGATCATAATCATACGATTGCTATTGGGGATGGTAATAATGATATAAGTATGTTGAATTATGTTAATTACGGAGTTGCGATGGGAAATGCAACAGATAAATTAAAAAGTATCGCCCAATTTATATCTGATGATGTTAATAATGATGGATTAGCTAAAGCATTTTATCATTTAAATTTATGTTAAGGAGGTAACATGGAGTATTTTAAACTATCGAATGGTGTTGAAATTCCTGCTTTAGGTTTTGGAACTTGGCAAGTTAAAGGTGAGGATTGTTATAAGGCTATAACCGAAGCATTGAAAGTTGGTTATAGACATATTGATACAGCTTGGATTTATAAAAATGAAAAAGAAGTAGGTCGCGCGATAAAGGATAGTGGTATTGAGCGTAAAGATTTATTCATTACGACGAAATGTTGGAATGATCATAGAGGATACGAAAATACACTTAATGCGTTTAAAGTATCTTGCGAAAACTTACAGCTTGATTATTTAGATCTATATTTATTACACTGGCCGAAGGAGTTAGATAAAGAGAGTTGGAAAGCTATTGAAGAGTTATATCTTGAAGGTAAAATACGTGCTATTGGTGTAAGCAATTATCATCAACATCACTTAGAAGATCTATATTCGAGTGCTAAAATTAGACCAATGGTTGATCAAGTGGAATTTCACCCAAAACTTACTCAATCTTCATTAATGAATTTTTTAAAAAATGAGAATATTCAGATGGAGTCATGGAGCCCACTTATGCGTGGAGCAATTATGGATATTCCACTGTTACAAGAATTATCAAAGAAATATCAACGTTCAATAACACAAATTGTATTAAGATGGAATATACAAAAGGGAGTTGTTGTTATTCCTAAATCAGTAACTCCATCGCGAATTAAAGAGAATTTTGAAATATTTGATTTCGTATTAGAACAAGCAGATATTCTAAAAATAGATGAGCTTAACGAAAATATTCGTACAGGTGCAGATCCTGATAATTTTGATTTTTAAAAGCCGATTGCTCGGCTTTTTTTTAATGTTCATGATGTCTATGTACGTTTATATCACTAAAATCATATAATTCAAGTGTTTGTTTGATCGTTCGAGTTATGTCAGGAGCATTTTCTTTATCAACTTTTACCTTAACTTTTATTGAGTTATCGATAACTGCTGGACCATTTGCACATCCACCTTTACAAGACATACCTTCACATATATTAGCTGGATATTTACCTGCTTTAATAATCATCATGGCTTTCTTGCATTCATGAATTCCATCTGCGTACTGTGCTGTGAATGGCATATTATCATCTTCTTTGAAAGCTTGTACGAGTGCTTTTGAAACACCACCACCAAATGCAAAGTTTCGTGCAAAGATACTTGCCTCAACATTCTTATCGACTTGAAGTTCGGATAAATAAATATGTTGAGATACGAGCATTGCAGCAATTTCTTCATAGGTTAATACATAGTCAACTTCATGACCATCCATTCCTTCTTGTTTTTTTGCGACACAAGGTCCAATAAAGACAACAGAATAATCAGGATAGCGCTTTTTGATATATCTAGCCATAGCGACCATTGGAGAAACCATTGTGGACATATTTTTTTCGTATACTTGAGGGAAATGTTGTCTTGCTAAATTAACAAATGCAGGGCAACAAGATGTTGTCATGGTAACATTCTCTGCCATTTTTTCTTTTAATTCATCTTTTTCATACCAAGCTACAACGTCTGCTCCAACAGCTACTTCAACTACTTCTGCAAAACCTAATTTCTTTATTCCAACTTTTATCTGATCAAGTGTTGCACTATCGAATTGACCTTGTATTGATGGTGCAATCATTGCTACTGTTGGTTTTCCTGATTTAATATCATCAATAACATTGACAACCCAAGAAGTATCTTCAATTGCGCCAAATGGACAAGCGGATTGGCAAGCAGCACAATTTATACATTTTTCTTCGTTTATTTGAGCAATATTGAATGCATCTAAAGTAATCGCATCAACTGCACATGACGCTTTACATGGACGAGGTGTATCAATTATTGCGTTAAATGGACAAGCTTTAACACATTGACCACATTCAACACACTTATCGTGATCAATTACCGCGCGGTTTGGTCCCATAGATATTGCATCGAATTTACATGCACTCTTACAACTCTTAGCCATACATTTACGACAGTTGTCTGTAATTTGTATTCTTTGGATTGTACATCCATCACAAGCCGCATCAAGAACTTTAACAATTTGTTTTGGTTTGTTGTTAGTTATTGAACGTGAAGTAGGATTTTTACCCATCGCTACTCTTACACGTTGACGAATAATTTCGCGTTCTTTATAAACGCAACATCTAAAATCAGCGTGATTGTTTGGAATTAGCTTGTATGCTAATTCATCATCAAATTTTTCTGTTAATGTGCCTTCATATGCATGAATAGAAACTTCTCTTAATACATCAAATTTAAATTGCCGTGCTTCATGATCAAATAGTCCCATAGTGTACCCCTTGTTAACTGTTTCACAACTATTTTATATCACTATATTTTATATGAAACAATGAAAAGCAGATATGAGAACGCTATCATTTTATATACATCATGTGTTATTTCAAAACAAGAAAGAAACTTTCTCAATTAATTAAATATTTCACAAGCATACTTATTATAATATTATTTCTTCATTGAAAAGGGTAACTATATTTTTGTTTTCTGTCTCTACTATCAGTTGCCCATCAGAATTAAGATTAATAATTTTTACCGTTTTTTTAGATTTATCTAAAGTTATAGTGACGAGTGTACCTGTTGGAATCATGTGATTTCTAAAGTACTCAATTGCATCAATTTTATAAAGAAATTCATCAATCGTTTCAAAAAAATTGATTAAAAGTTGGTTTTGATTATAATCTTGTTCATATACATCTTCCAATGAAACTGCAAGTAAATTGAGACTTTGATTAAATACCTGTTTATATATGTTTAGTCCAAACCCTATAATGATAGAATCAAGTTTATTTTGATTATACTGAGTTTCTATTAATATACCAGCACACTTTTTATTTTGTAGAATTAGATCATTTGGCCATTTTATCTGTGTATCAATATTAAAGGTTATTTTAATCGCGTTATGAAGTGCACATGCTATCTTAAGATGGAGTAATTTTAGAAATGATTGATCTATATTTTCTTTAATTAAGAATGAACAATAAATTCCTTTATTTATATTTGATACAAAATTTCGTTCATATCTCCCTCTACCATTCGTTTGATGTCTTGTTAGTATAACTGACTTGTTTTTAAGGAGTTTAGAGTTATTTTCTATATAGGTATTTGTAGAATCAATTGTGTCAAAAATTGGATTGAATATATAGGTACTAGTGTTATTTTTTATTAAAAAATCATAATCAATGATTTGTTCGATTTTATGTTTCATGGGCTAATTGTATTTAAAAACTAGGTGTTTTGCAAACAATGTCACAAAAATTTCACATAGTATTTCTGAAATATGTAATAAAGCTCTTTACATTTAATGAACAATGTTTATAATTCAATTTATGTTTCATTGCGAAACTAAGGAGAAATATAAAATGTTAGATCAAATCAAAGAAGTATTAATAAATGCAATTCATGTTGAAGAAGAAAAGATTAAACCAGAGGCAAAATTACGTGAAGATTTAGATATTGATTCATTGTCAGCAGTAGAATTAGCGCTTGAGTTAGAAACAAGTTTTGATATTCGTATTGAAGATGAAGAACTTGTAAAATTAGTTACTGTTCAAGATGTTGTGGATATTGTTGAGCGTAAGAAGGCATAAGCCTTTTTGACTTATGGATATAAAATCGATAGAGAAAATCTTTGAATTATTCAATAGAAGTCAAGCGACAGAATTTGAACTCGAAGATGAGAATTTCAAAATAAGACTTAAAAGAGAGTATGAATTCAACCAAGTTGTTATTAATGAAACTAGACCAAAAGTTGTACTTGAAGAAATAAACAAACCGAATGGGAATTGGGTTAAAGCACCTTTAGTAGGCACATTCTATACAAAAGCTAATCCAGATGCAAAACCTTACATTAGTGTAGGGCAAGCTGTTAAAAAGGGACAAGTTCTTTGTTTAATAGAAGCAATGAAGGTTATGAATGAAATCAAAGCTGATTTTAATGGTGTAGTTAAAGAGATTAAAGGGATTGATGGTAAGATGGTTGAATTCAATCAAGAAATTATCTTGATTGAGGAAGAGGTATGATTCAAAAGTGTCTTATAGCAAATCGAGGTGAGATTGCAGTTCGTATTATCCGTGCCTGCAAAGATATGGGTATTAAAACTGTCGCAATTTATTCGACTGCGGATAAAAGTTCACTTCATGTTCTATTAGCGGATGAATCTGTTTGTGTTGGTGAAGCAAATAGCAAGGATAGTTATTTGAATATAAACAATATTTTATCAGCTGCACTTGCTTGTGGGGCTGATGCAATTCATCCTGGTTTTGGATTTCTTGCAGAAAATGCGTCATTTGCACGACTTGTAATGGCGTGTGGATTAATTTTTATTGGACCACATCCTGATGTAATTGATCTAATGGGAAACAAGATTAATGCTCGAAATACAATGAATAGAGCAGGTGTACCGATAATTCCTGGATCATTAGAACCGATTATTTCAATGGATGAAGGTTTAAAACAAGCTCAATCAATAGGATATCCAATCATATTAAAAGCTGCGGCTGGAGGCGGTGGAAAAGGAATTAGAATGATTGAAGATGATGAGTCTTTTATTCAAGCATTCAATGTTTTACGCCAAGAAGCTAAAAATTATTTTAATGATGATTCACTATACATTGAAAAATTGTTTGTGAATGCAAAACATATAGAAGTGCAAATATTAGCTGATCAATTTGGACATGTTGTTCATCTCTATGAAAGAGATTGTTCGTTTCAAAGAAGACATCAAAAGATGATTGAGGAAGCACCTTGTCATTGGCTAACACAAGAAATCAGACAGAATATATGCCAAGCGGCAGTTACTGCAGCAAAAGCGGTTAAGTATGATAGTGTCGGTACAATTGAGTTTTTAATGGATGAAGAGTCAAAATTCTATTTCATGGAAATGAACACACGAATACAAGTTGAACATCCTGTTACTGAAATGATTACAGGTGTTGATATCGTAAAACATATGATTCGTTCTGCTGATAAGCAAAAATTATCAATCAAGCAGAAAGATATAAAAATAAATGGACATGCGATTGAATGTCGAATTATTTCAGAGGATTATCGAAATGATTTTAAACCATCTGTTGGTAGAATTAACTTCTATCATGCCCCAGGTGGTAAAGATGTAAGGATTGATAGTGCTTTGTATAGTGGATATGAAATTCCGCCATTCTATGATTCTATGATGGCTAAACTTATCACAAGTGGGAGTACACGTTTGAATGCAATTAAACGTATGCGTTCTGCTTTAGAAGAGTTCATTGTAGAAGGGGTTGAGAACAATCTTGAGTTTTGTTATTTAACCATGTTTAATTCCAATTTCGTAACAGGTCGTTATACAACTCAGTTTGCGAATGATTGGATTAAGGAGTTAAAAGAACGTGAACCAACACTTTGATAAAAGACGTGAGCGCTTGAATTTATTTCAAGCGTTATTCACAAAACCAAAAACGATTAAAATTACTGAAAAAGAACTTGACTTTGTTGTGTGTCCAAAATGTAACAAAGCGATTGAATCAAGTGAAGTCAAGAAACATATTTCCGTATGTCCACAATGCGATTATCATTTTCCTCTAACCGCTTTTCAAAGAATTGATTCCATATTTGATAATGGAAGTTTTTATGAGGTTTACGCTAAAGCATCAAGTACAGGATTGAATAATTTTCCTGATTATTTAAATAAGTTAACACGTTATCAAAAAGAAACTTCATTGAATGAAGCAGTTGTGGTTGGAACTGCAAAATTAAACGATATCAAAGTAGCTGTAGCAATTATGGATTCACGTTTTATGATGGGAAGTATGGGACAAGTAGTAGGTGAAAAGATTACGCGTATTATTGAACTCGCTCATCGTAGAAAGTATCCTCTAATTATTTTTACTGCATCGGGTGGTGCTCGTATGCAAGAAGGAATTATGTCTTTAATGCAGATGGCAAAAACAAGCGCTGCTCTTGAACGATTCAATCAAGCTGGTGGGTTCTATTTAACGGTCTTAACACATCCAACCACTGGGGGTGTAAGCGCAAGTTTCGCTATGTTAGGCGATATCATTATGGCAGAGCCACAAGCATTAATAGGGTTTGCAGGAAGAAGAGTTATTGAAAAGACAGTTAAGGAACAACTACCAGATAACTTCCAAACATCTGAATTTTTATATGAAAAAGGATTCGTAGATCAGATTGTTCATCGTAAGGATCTTAGAAACAAAATATATCAATGTTTAATGTTTCACAAGGAGATAAAGTAATGAACCAAATAAGTGCATGGGAAAGAGTTACGATTGCTCGTAATCCCAATAGACCAAAATCTTTGGATATAATTCCATTATTGTTTGATCATTTCTTTGAATGTGCAGGAGATCGACATTATGGAGATGATAAAGCACTGATTGGTGGCATAGCTTTGTTTGAAGGAATGCCTGTTACAGTGCTTGCACAATCTAAAGGTAGAACTTTAGAGGAGAATATGAGGTGTAATTTTGGGATGCTACATCCAGAAGGCTATCGAAAAGCATTAAGGTTAGCTCAACAAGCAGAAAAATTCAATCGACCCATTATTACAATAGTAGATACAGCAGGAGCTTATCCCGGTCAAATGGCTGAGGAAAGAGGCCAAGCTGAGGCAATTGCTAAAAACTTACAATTCTTCTCTCAAATAAAGACTCCAGTTATTACGATTGTTTTATCGGAAGGTGGAAGTGGTGGTGCATTGGCGCTGAGTGTTGCAGATCGTATTTATATGTTTGAAAATGCGGTTTATTCTATTTTATCTCCTGAAGGTTTTGCAAGTATCTTATGGAAAGATGATTCAAGAGTAAAGGAAGCTGCAGAATTATTGGAATGTACATCATATGATTTACAAAATAAAGGGATTGTTGATTGGATAATACCCGAATCAAGTGATGGTTTTGAAAATGATATAAGTTTTAGTGTTTCACTTATAAAAGATCAAATCAGAAATGATTTACTTAAATTAAATAAACTGAAGTTGAATCAACTATTAGACCAAAGGTATGAGAAGTTTAGAAAGATTGGTTCAAAACTATGAATGTAGAAATTAAAGGATTCGGATTAGCACAAGCAGACAATTGTGTTTCTAATCTAGACCTAATGAAGTTTGTTGAAACATCGGATGAGTGGATTAAAGAAAGAACTGGGATTGAACAACGTTACTTTAGTTCTTTCGAGAATACTTCTGATTTAGGTGTTAGAGCTTCACTTCTTGCGATTGAAGATTCAGGGATTGATCCTAAATTGATTGATTTAATTATTGTTGCAACAATCACACCTGACGCTATGATGCCTTCAACGGCTAATTTAGTTCAAGCAAAATTAGGCCTCAATAATCAAAGATGTTTAGCTTTTGATGTCAATGCAGCATGTAGTGGATTTCTAATTGCACTACAAAATGCACAAGCTATGATTCAAAGTGGATTTGCACATAATGCACTGGTTATTGGTGCCGAAACGTTAAGTAAAATTCTCGATTTTGAAGATCGAACAACATGTATCTTGTTTGGGGATGGAGCTGGAGCTATAGTACTTGGACAATCTGAAAGATTAGAGTCCATTGGGCACTATAGTCGTAGTGAAGGTGATTTAGAAGGGGTCTTAACAACAGATTCAATTGAGCTTAACCCAAAATTCAAATCAAACGTATCACAATCTTATTATTTACATATGAAAGGTCAAGCTGTATTTCGTTTTGCGGTTAAAGCAATGGAAGATGCGATCATTGAAATATGTAAGAAAGAAGCTATTAGATTAGATGATGTTGATTGGATTGTACCTCATCAAGCAAATAAACGTATCATTCAACATGTTGCGTCTAAGCTAAAGCTTGATAATAATAAATTTTATTTAAATTTAAACGAATATGGAAATACATCTTCTGCAAGCATTCCAATTGCGCTTGCAGATATGAAGAATAAAGGATTACTTCAAAAAAATCAAAAGATTATCATGGTTGGTTTTGGAGCAGGATTAACTTGGGCAAGTACTTACTTTGTCGTATAAAGGAGAAAATATGTTAAATCAAATGTTAGGGATTGAATATCCAATAATACAAGGTGCAATGGCAAATATTGCGACTGCTAAGTTTGCGGCGGCTGTATCAAATAGTGGTGCACTAGGTGTTATTGGTACAGGTGCTATGAACGCAGATCAAGCTAGAACTGCAATATTAGAATGTCGTTCATTAACGGAAAAACCTTTTGCGGTCAATGTAATGTTAATGAATCCAAATAGTGATGCAATTATGGATGTTATTTGTGAAATGAAACCTAAAGTTGTGACTACTGGTGCTGGGAATCCAGGCAAATATATTGAAAAGCTTAAACAAAATGGGATATATGTTGCGCCAATTGTTCCAACAGTTGCTTTAGCGATTCGTATGGAACAAGCAGGGGCTGATTTCATTATTGTTGAAGGGACAGAAGCAGGTGGACATGTTGGAGAACTAACCACAATGGTTCTTGTTCCACAAGTTGTTGATGCAGTTAAGTTGCCTGTTATTGCAGCTGGTGGTATTGCTGATGGTAGAGGATATGTCGCAGCATTAGCCTTAGGAGCAATCGGTGTGCAAGTGGGAACTTGTTTGTTGGTTGCAGATGAATGCCCAATACATGAGAACTATAAAACTGCAGTGTTAAGTGCTCGAGATACGGATACAGTTGTGACAGGAAGAAGTGTTTCAGCACCAGTTAGAATAAAGAAGAACAGAATGAGTCAAAATTATTTGAAACTTGAAAAAGAAGGTGCAGATCGAGAAGAGTTAGAAAAACTAACGTTAGGTTCTTTACGTAAAGCTGTATTTGATGGTGATGTTGAAAATGGTTCATTAATGATGGGTCAAATTGCTGGTATGCTTAAGAAAACTAAACCCCTTAAAGCTATCTTCGAAGATATTTTAAGTGATGCGAACAATCAAATGAAATCTATTCAAGTAAAACTTGGAGTTAATAATGAATAAAATACAAATCCGAAATAAAACACTAAACATACCTCTTATTCAAGGTGGGATGGGTATTGGTGTTTCGTTAGGAAACTTAGCAGGTCATGTAATGAAAGAAGGTGGATTGGGTGTTATATCAGCCGCTCAACCCGGTTACTTAGAACATGATTTTAAAACTAATACCATTGAAGCAAATCTTCGAGCTATGAAGAATGAAATTATTAAAGCTCGATTTATTTCCAATGGCAATGGATTACTTGGGGTTAATCTTATGGTAGCAGCTGAGCATTATGATGTTTATGCTAAGGCTATTTCTCAAATGGATATTGATGTCATTATAAGTGGTGCTGGATTACCACTTGAATTACCTACATTATCACAGAATCCTGATGTTTTATTAGCACCTATTGTATCAAGTGCTAAAGCTATGGTATTGCTTATAAAACGTTGGCTGTCACGTGCTAATCGCTTACCTGATTTAATCATTATTGAAGGTCCATTGGCGGGTGGTCACTTAGGTTTTTCATGGGATCAATTAAATACAAGGTCTTATCCAACTTTAGAATCAATACTAGAAGATGTGTTAATAGCGTTAAAAGATAATAATTGGGACTTACCTGTGTTTGTGGCTGGTGGTATTTATACAAATGAAGATATTAAGAAATTTCTTGAATTAGGTGCAAGTGGTGTACAAATGGCTACTCGTTTTATTACAACATTTGAGTGTGATGCGGATATTAAATTCAAAGAAGCATTTATAAATGCAAAAGAAAGTGATATTCGATATGTCATAAGTCCTTCAGGTTATCCAGGACGTGCGATTGATAATAAGCTTGTCACAACGCTTATGAATCAAGAAAAAGTTAAAGTTAAACATTGTTATAACTGTTTAAAACCATGCAATCCTGCCACAACTCCATATTGTATTACTGAAGCATTAATTCAAGCAGTTAAAGGTAATATTGATGAAGGATTAGTGTTTACAGGAGTTAATGGATATCGTAATAAATCAATTGTTCATGTATTCGAGTTGATTGATGAATTATTTCCAGAAAGGAAGAATCAGGTATGAAAATAGGCTTTCTATTTGTAGGACAAGGTTCACAAACGGTTGGAATGGGATTAGATGTATATCAGAATTATAAAAGTTCTAGAGATTTATTTGATTCAGTATCATTAGACTTTGACTTAAAAGATATTTGTTTTAATGGACCAAAAGAAAAATTGGATCAAACGTACTATACACAGCCTAGTTTACTTGTGACATCGCTTGCGATTTCGAGCGCTTTAAAAGAAGAAGGTATTATAGCGGATGTTGTGGCTGGTTTGAGCTTAGGGGAATATAGCGCATTAACCTATGCAAAATGCCTTGATGTTATTAGTGCAATTCAATTAGTTTCACAAAGAGGCGAAATTATGTCAAATGCGCTACCACTTAATATGAGTGGAATGGCAGCTGTATTAAGTGATCAGTTAGATACGATTAAGGATGTTATTAAGTTAGTTCAAAAAGAGAATATAGGATTATTGGAGATCGCGAACTATAATAGTCCATCACAAACAGTTATTAGTGGAGAAAATAAAGCACTTGAGTATGCGATTAGAATATTAAAAGAACATAAGATTCGATGCATACCATTGGCTGTTAGTGGGGCATTTCATACTTCATTATTAAAAAATGCGAGTGAAGAATTAAATGTAGTCTTAAATCAATATAAGTTTAACAATCCAGAATGTACTGTTTTATTCAATATTAGTGGTGAAAGTGAGACTGAAATTAAATCTGCTTTGACTGATCAAATATGTTCATCAGTACAATGGGTCAAAACAATTAAAAAGATGCGAGATTTAGGGGTTGATTGCTTCATTGAAGTAGGACCAAAGAATAGTTTACAAAAATTAGTGAAGCAAATAATTCCGGATGCTAAGGTATTCTCAGTTGATTCAAAAGAGAGTATTAAGCAAATGATTGGAGAAATATATGGATAGAAATGTATGTGTTGTTACAGGTGCTTCGAGTGGCATTGGTCGTCAGATTGCGATTGATTTTGCAAAAGAAGGATATGATCTTGTTTTGAACTATAGTACAAATCATGCTAGTGCATTAGAAGTTGCTAAAGATTGTGAATTGTATGGAGTTAAAACACTTGTTTTAGGATTTGATGTATCAAATGGGAATGAAGTTGAAGAGAAGTTTAAAACAATCATGGATACGTTTGGTAGAATTGATGTTCTCATTAATAACTCTGGAATTACACGTGATGGACTTGTGTTAAGAATGAAAGAAAGTGATTTTGAAGATGTCATTGATATCAATTTAAAAGGTGCATTTAATTGTTCAAAATCAGCATTAAAATACATGTTCAAAGCACGTTTCGGGAAGATAATCAATATGACAAGTGTTATTGGTTTAATTGGCAATTTAGGACAAGCAAATTATGCAGCTTCAAAAGCTGGGTTAATTGGATTAACAAAATCACTTGCAAAAGAATGCGCATCACGTAACATAACCGTTAATGCGATTGCACCTGGTTTTATTCAGACACGTATGACAGATCAATTAACTGATGAAATTAAACAAACAATACTTAAGCAAATACCGAATGGTCGTTTTGGTTCTTGTGAAGATATCTCGAATTGTGCTTTGTTTCTTGCGAGTACTAAAGCTAATTATATAAATGGACAAGTCATTCAAGTGGATGGCGGAATGGTAATGTAACATGAAACGTAGAGTTGTAGTAACTGGAATGGGTGTAGTAAGTCCAATTGGAAATGATTGTACTACTTTTTGGAATAGTATTATAAATCAAACATGTGGTATTGATGAGATTAAATCATTTAATACTGATGAGTATAAAGTTAAATTAGCAGCTGAAGTAAAAGATTTGAACGAAGATTTGTATTTTACAAAGCGTGAATTACAGTTTAATGATCGGTTTACTGTTTTTGCAAGAATAGCGGCTAAACAAGCAGTACAAGACTCTAAATTGGATGTGGAACATATTAATACGAATCGATTTGGCGTTATTATTGGTTCTGGAATTGGTGGCTTAGCTTCGCTTGAAAATGCGAGTAATAGTCTTAAAGATCGAGGTCCAAGTCGTATTTCACCTTATTTCATTCCAATGACATTAATTAACTTAGCTGCGGGTCAAGTTGCGATTGATCAGAAAGCTCATGGTTTGTGTTCATCTGTTGTGACAGCTTGTGCAGCTGGTACCAACGCAATTGGAGAAGCATTCCATAAGATTCGTGATGGATATCAGGATGTGATGATTGCTGGTGGTAGTGAAGCCGCTATTACTCCACTCGGCATTGCAGGGTTTATGGTTATGCGCGCTTTACATGCTGGTTCTGATAAGAATTATGCATCTATTCCATTTGATGAAAATAGAAGTGGTTTTGTTATGGGGGAAGGTGCTGGGATATTAGTTCTTGAAGAACTTGAGCATGCATTAGAACGTAATGCCAATATTCTTGCAGAGGTTATTGGATATGGTAGTTCATGTGATGCACATCATATTACTGCTCCAGTTGAAGATGGTTCTGGAGCTGCTTATGCGATGACAGAAGCAATCCATGATGCAGGAATTCAAAAAGAAGAAATTGAATATATTAATGCACATGGCACCAGTACTCCTTTGAATGATAAGACAGAGACTATGGCAGTTAAAAATGCATTTAAAGACCACAGTAAGCAATTAGTGATGTCATCAACTAAATCTTACACTGGACACTTATTGGGTGCGAGTGGAGCTGTTGAGGCGATTATCTGTGTTAAAGCACTTCAGGATGGCTATGTTCCTGCTACTATTAATTCTAAAGTACAAGATACTTTGTGCGATTTAGATGTAGTCTTAGGCGCTGGACGTAAACAAGCATTAAAGACAGTAATGTCTAATTCTTTGGGATTTGGTGGTCATAATGCATCAATTATATTAAGGAAGTATGAATCATGAAGTATAATATCGAAGAAATAAAATCAATAATACCTCATCGTTATCCATTCTTATTGATTGATCAGATTGATGATATTTATGATCAAACGATTATTGGTAGAAAAGCTGTTACTATTAATGAACCATTTTTTCAAGGCCACTTTCCTGAAAAAGCTGTTATGCCTGGCGTACTTATAATAGAAGCACTTGCACAAACCGGAGCGGTCCTTTTATTATCACAAGATGAGTTTAAAGGAAAGATAGCTTATTTTGCAGGAATCGATCAAGTTCGATTTAAACAAGTTGTTCGTCCAGGGGATGTTTTAAAACTTGAAGTAACGTTAACACGACAACGTTCAAGTGTTGGATTTGCATCCGCAAAAGCTTATGTTGATAATAATCTTGTTTGCACTGCAGAACTGATGTTTAAAGTAGGTGAGTAGATGACACTTTTTAGATTAGTAATTTTTCTTTTGAATTTACCGATAGTTTATTATAAGTCAAAAAATATTGAGACTTTGAGTTTTGATAAACGATTTGATATTCTTAGAAAGTTATGTTTATCAATCATTAAACAATGGGGAATACAATTAACAGTCAATGTATCGAATAAAATCGTTGTTGATGAACCTTATTATCTTGTATCAAATCATCAGGGAACTTTTGATCCCGTCTTTCTGATTGCTTCTTCTCCAATTACCCATTCTTTTATTTCAAAAGAAGAGAATTTGAAAATACCTGTAATTGGCGCTTGGGGTAAAATGATTGAATTTATCACATTTAATCGGTCAGATTTTGAAGATAATGTTCAAATGTTACGACAGTCGATGAGGTTTCTTAAAGATAAGAAATCACTTCTTGTTTTTCCTGAAGGAACTCGCTCAAGAGGTCAACAAATGTTAGATTTTAAACCTGGAGCTTTATTACCTGCGTATGGTTCAAAAGTTAAAATTATTCCTGTTTCTTTATCTCATTCATATAAAATGGATAAGTTTAAAGAAAAAGTAACTAATATTTCCGTTACTTATCATGATCCTATTGATTATCTAGAATATAAATCACTGAATTATCAGGAATGCAGTGATTTGATTAAAGTAATTATTGCATCATCTCTATAGGGTTTAATAAAGTATCTAAAGTATTTATTTGAATGTCTGAAATTGGTTTTGTAGATGCAAGAACAATACATAAAAGAGGGTTAAACGGTATCGTTTTGAAATAATAATCGTTTAATTCTTTTTTTAATAAATATGACTTGTCATCTAGAAGTTTTATTATTGATTCTCGTTTACACCAATCTAAGATAGGATTTATTGGATCTAAATTAAGTTTGTCTATAAGTGATTGTTGGATTGGCCTAATTATTTCACAATCTATTCCAATCGGTTGATTGGAATAAATAATGACCAAAAATTGATTAGAATGTGATATTGAAATATAACCAAAATTTAATACTGGTTTACCTGATTCTAAGTATTCAGGTATTTCTAAATTGAACTTGTGAGCTAAATCAAAAACAATTTGTTTTGAACTGTTGTTTTTCCAATTTGCTTCAATGTTTTGAATAATAAAGAGCTTCATAGGGTAAGTTTAACATATTTATGTTAGTCTATATTGCAATAATGGTTGCTTACTGTATAATTGATACGTATTTCAGAAAGGGTATTACAATGAAAAAAATTGCTTTGTATGGGTTTAATAACTTAACAAAAACATGTAGTTTTAATATTTACGATATCTGTTATGCAAAGACAGAAGAAGAAAGAAAAGATTATTTAGCGTATATTGATGAACAATATAACTCGACACGATTAACCAAGATTTTAACAGATGTTACTAAGATGATTGGTGCTCATGTTTTAAATATTGCTAAACAGGATTATGACCCACAAGGCGCAAGTGTAACTATTTTGATTAGTGAAGAGCCAATTGATGAAAAGTTTCTTGATGATTCATGCAATGTCGCAAGAATTGAAAACGGTGTGGTTACACCTCGTACTATTCTGGGGCATTTAGATAAAAGTCATGTGACTGTACATACTTACCCTGAATATCATCCAAATCATGAAATTTCAACTTTTAGGGTAGATATTGATGTATCTACTTGTGGTAGAATATCACCATTAAAAGCACTGGATTATTTAATTGGAAGTTTCGATTCTGACATTATAACAATCGATTATCGTGTACGTGGATTTACACGTGGCTTAGATGGGAAGAAATTCTTTATTGATCATGATATTAATTCAATTCAAAATTATATCGAACCTAAAACTCTTGATCGATATAATCGTATTGATGTTAATGTTTATGAGTCAAATCTTTTTCATACTAAGATGATGTTAAAGGATATTGATTTAGAAAACTATATGTTTACAAGTGATATTAATAGTTATGATCCTAAGGATCAAGCTGATATTTATAATTTAGTTCATCATGAAATGACTGAAATTTTTAATGGTCGTAATATATATAATAAGGAGGATGAATCATGATTGATCTTTGGTATAGTGAGTTTCATTCTGAGACAATTAAATTTTCTGTTCAAGTTGAAAAACAATTGCTCAGTAAACAGAGCCCATTTCAAAGAATAGATGTATTTGAATCAAAAGAGTTAGGTAGATTCTTTACCTTAGATGGTTATATTATGATCACTGAAAAGGATGAGTTTATCTATCATGATATGATTGTTCATGTACCAATGCACGTTAATCCAAGTATTAAAAAAGTACTTGTAATTGGTGCAGGAGATGGCGGTACTGTACGTGAATTGTGCCGTTATCCATCGATTGAACACATTGATATGGTTGAGATTGATGAATTAGTCGTTCAAGTATGCGAAGAGTATTTCCCTTTTTCCGCACATAAGTTAAGAGATGAACGTGTTAACTTATATTTTGAAGATGGTTTAAAATTTGTTGCTCAAAAAAAGAATGAATATGATCTAATTATTGTCGATTCAACTGATCCATTTGGACCTGGTGAAGGTTTATTTACTCGTTCATTTTATCAAGATTGTTATAGTGCTCTTAATGAGAATGGAATATTGGTTAATCAACATGAGAGTCCTTTCTATGATCATTATAAGAAGAATATGCAGCGCGCTCATAAACGTATTGTTGAATCATTTCCAATTGCTCAAGTTTACCAGGCGTTTATTCCAACATATGCTTCTGGTCATTGGTTATTTGGGTTTGCAAGCAAGAAATTTGATCCTGTATTAGATTTCAAAAAGGATGCATGGAAATCACTTAATCTTGAAACGAAATACTACAATGATAAAGTGCATGTTGCTGCGTTTGCTTTACCAAATTATGTAATTGAATTGCTTAATAGTGGTCGAAACAATGAGTAGATTTAAAACAGTCTTATTTGATTTAGATGGAACGTTACTTCCAATCAATGGTGAAGCATTTGAAGCAATTTATTTTAAAGGTTTGTCTTCATATTTTAATGATAAGTATGAACCGAAAGAATTTATTAAACTAATTTGGACTGCAACAAAAGCTATGGTTATGGATACCAGTTCAAAAACGAATGAACAATCCTTTATGGATGCATTACAATCACTTGTAAACGAAGATATTACTTGGATGCAAGAAAGATTTAACCAATTCTACTTAAATGAATTTGATCAAATTAAGATTGCAGTAACACCCAATAAATCAATTCAAATGGCTGTTAAACTATTAAAAGAAAAAGGGTATCAATTAGTTATAGCCACTAATCCAATGTTTCCCAAAATCGCTATTGAAAAAAGAATTGAATGGACTGGATGCAATCGAAGTGATTTTGATTATGTGACCTCATTCGAGATAAATCATTATTGTAAACCGCAGTTAAAATTTTATGAGGAAGTGTTAAATGATTTAAACTTAGTCGCATCAGAGTGTTTAATGGTAGGGAATGATATTAGTGAAGATATGATTGTTTCGAAGTTAAATATGTCTACATATTTAATTACAAATCATATAGTTCAAGATATGATTATTCCTGAATCAGTAAATTATTCTGGTAATTATGATGAATTTTATCAATTTGTACAAAGTTTAGAACCTGTTATATAATGGGTTCTTTTATTGTGCTTTTATGTACAAAAGGGTATATTAAAGATAAGGAGGAACATATGAAACGAGTTAAACATTCACCGCATAAATCTTCGTTTGGAGTTAATGCCAATATTGTTATTTTAGTTGTTTGGTTTGGAGCTTTCTTCTTAAGTTTAATTGAACCGATATCTTTTTTATCGTTTTCAATTCCTTTCATTATTTTATTTATGGAAACTGAAAGTTCCTTGGTTAAACACCATGCGATTCAAGCTATTTCGTTGTTCTTTTTTAATATAATTGCAACTTTATTTGTCTTTATTTTCCCATTCTTAGGTTTTATTTTCTGGATTATTGCAATAATTGAATTAGCTCTTATTGTTGTCGCAGCTCAAAGAGGATGGGATTATCAAGAATATGATTTACCTTTTATACAACCTTTAGCAAAGATTGTTAAAAAATTCTTATTACGTTAATCTTCAAATTGTTAATATATACATTTTTGACTATAATTAAGTAATGAAACCAATTCGATATTATAGTGCGCTTTATAGCGCTAAATTAGCTGTATTCACATTAAAGAGATTAGGCAGAAATGGAACTCAATTTCCAGGTGCATTAGCAATGCGAATTTGTCCTGATTTTTTAAAGTTTGTTCCACAACCAAATAAATTAGTCGCGATTACTGGTACAAATGGTAAAACAACGGTGACTAATCTCATAAGCGATGTTTTAGTTAAGGCAAATTACACAATCGCGAATAATTCAATGGGTAGTAATATTCGAGAAGGTATTATTACTACGATGGTAAATGCTACAAATATTTTTGGAAATAAGATAAAAGTTGATTATATTGTACTTGAAGTTGATGAAAGAGTTTCGCCTCGAATTTATCCTTTTATTAAACCAGACACTTTAATAATTACTAATTTATTTAGAGACTCTTATCGCAGAAATGCGCATGTAGAATTTATTGCTAATATTTTAGAGGAATCTATTCCAAAGGAAACTCAATTAATTGTTAATGCAGATGATCCATTAAGTTCTTTCTTGTGTAAAGAGAATAAACGCTTAAGTTTTGGCTTAAATCCTATGGAAAATGAACAAGAAGTAAAGGATAGTCGTATTAAGGATTTGGTTTATTGCCCTAATTGCAATCAATCTTTGATTTATGATTTCAATCGCTATCATCATATTGGCAAAGTGCATTGTCCAAAATGCGATTTTAAATCTATTTCAGCAGACATTAGTGCCTCACTTGATGTTAAAGCAAATGAGTTAGTTGTTAATTTCAAAGATACAGTTGGTCGTTTTAATGTCATTGGGGATAATACTACAGACCATTATAATCTTCTCTCTTGTATAACATTCTTGCATTCAATTGGATTGGATCTTGATCAAATTCAAGATGAGTTGAATAAGCTTGAAATTGTGAAGTCTCGTTTTGATGTGGTTCATGTGAAAGATAAGCAAATTATTATAATGATGACCAAGGATCAAAATCCGGTTGCGACTTCTCGAGTATTTGATTATATTCGTAAACAAAAAAACATTAATAGCGCTATAATTTTAATAAATGAAAACACTGAGCATCATACTTTAAGCGAGAATAATGCTTGGTATTTTGATACAGACTTTGAATACTTAAATCAACCTAATATTAAGCAGATTATTGGTGGTGGCGAACGAGTACTGGATTTAAAGATACGTATAGAGATGGCTGGTATTGATCCAAGCAAATATGCTTATACTTTTAATGAATTAGATACTGTTAATTGTGTTGATATAGATAATGTAGATGCAATATTTATTCTAAATGGTACAAAAAACATTCCTGAAGCAAAAATTATTAGAAAAGAGTTAATAAAGAAAATAGAAAGTAGTGATCAAGTATGATTATTGAACTATTATACCCAAGTGTTTCTGCTTTGTATGGTGAAAAGGGTAATATTGATTATCTTAAGCATGCTTTCAATGAAGCTACTTTTATTGAGACGGATTTAAATTCAATTCCTTATTTTGTTAATCATCCTGTTGATTTGATTTTTATGGGACCGACAACAGAGCGTTATCAAAAGATAATAATTGAAAACTTATTGCCTTTTAGAGAACGAATTTTTGATTTAATTCGAAACAATACTTTCTTTATAATTACTGGGAACGCATTGGAAGTCTTTGGTACATATATCATTGAAGATAATGGGAATAGATTAAATTCATTGGATATTTTTCCTTTTTATAGTAAGCAAGATTTAATGCATCGCTTTAATTCATATGTATTAGCAAATTATAATGGGTATGAATTCATTGGATTTAAGAGCCAATTTACACGTATTTTTCCAATTCAGGAATTACCCGTATGGTTAGATGTTAAGCGTGGTATTGGGTTTAATAAAGATTTAGATCCAGAGGGAATACAGTCTTATAATTTTTATGGTACGCATTGTTTAGGACCTATTTTAGTTATGAATCCATTATTTACGAAAGATTTGTTTAATCAACTTGGCTACTCAAAAGATAAGATTCCTTTTGAAGATGATTTAATTAAAGCTTATCAAAAACGAGTTTTAGAATTTAAAGATGATAAGTTAATTAATTACCCTTAATAGTGGTGTATTATGTAAGTAATTATATTTCTTTCATTGTATAATCAATTCGGTAAGAAGGAGATTTGAATATGCAGAATACACATGAAATTGCGCCTGGTTTACACTGGGTGGGTGGTAATGAGAGACGATTACAACGATTTGAAAATTTATTTCCGTTACGTTTTGGGGTTGCGTATAACTCATTTTTAATTGTTGATGAGAAAACTTGTTTATTAGATACAGTTGATAGTTCAATTAGTCAATTATTTATTGATAATGTTGAGTATGTTCTAAATGGTAGAGATTTAGATTATTTGGTTGTTAATCATATGGAACCTGATCACTGTGGAAATATAGAGACAATTATTAGACGGTATCCGAATGTTAAATTTATTGGAAATGCAAAAACATTTCAGTTTTTTGAGCAATTTTATCGTTTTGATGCGCGTGATAATTATATGGTGATTAAAGATCTTCAAGAGCTAGATTTGGGTTCACGAAAATTACGTTTTTATACTGCGCCAATGGTTCATTGGCCTGAAGTTATGATGACTTTAGATTATACAAATCATATTCTATTTTCATCGGATGCCTATGGTACTTTTGGAGCCCATAATGGGACTTATTTTGCGGATGAGATGGAATATCGTAGAGATCATCTAGATGAAGCTAGACGATATTATTCAAATATTATTGGTAAGTTTGGTGTGCCGGTTCAGAATATTATGAAAAAACTATCAAATGAAGTTATCGATATGATTTGTCCTTTACATGGACCTATTTATCGTAATGAAGAACTTGCGTTGATATTAGATAAGTATGAAAAATGGTCTAAATACATACCAGAGACAAAGAGTGCTTTAATTATCTATGCAACGATGTATAACAATACTGAAAGTGTTGCGGATAAATTGGCGACTCGTCTTGGTCAATATGGTGTTAGGGATATGCGCGTGTACGATGTATCTGAGTTTGATCCTTCCTATTTAGTGGCTGAGGCTTGGAAGTATAGTCATATTATTATTGCGTCTCCAACGTATAATTCAAATGTATTCTATAAAATCTATAATTTGTTACATGAGCTAGCAAGTTTAAATCTTCAAAATAGAAAATTTTCATTTGTAATAAATTCTTCATGGGGTGGTCAAACTCTCGAACAGTTACAATCTATAGTAGAAAAAATGAAGAATATTGAGATTGTTGGAGAACCATTGTTAATTAAATCGACTTTGAAGGATGAAAATTTTGAGGCGATTGATAGTCTAGCTAAAGCAATTTCAGAATCTATCCAAACAAGTTAAAAGCGGCAAAGTTGCCGCTTTTTATTAATCAATCGCTACAAAACTAGTTTTATCAACACCACAAAGTGGGCAATACCAATCATCAGGAATATCCTCGAAGGCTGTTCCTGGAGCAATCCCACTGTCAGGGTCTCCTACCGCTGGATCATAGATATAGTCACAAGCCAAACATGCATACTTTTTCATGAATATCTTCCTTTCTTATGAATAAATTATATCAAAAAATCAATTATAAACATATGCAATAAAAATAAAAATGATATACTATTCCCATGATTTACACTAAAAAGAAACGAAAACTTAAATTTAAATTTCAATGGTTACTATTTACCTTTGTTTTTATCGTAGCTACAATACTTTTGATTACATACTTTAATCAACTTAATAATGACGAACCTGTTATTGAAGAGCCGATTATTGAAGTTAGAGAATTAAACTCAATCGAGAGATTAATTCTTGGAGCACGGAAGGATGCGCTTGCGATGCCGGCATATATTAGCGCTTATTATGCTGGGGGATATCCACCTGATAATGAAGGGACTTGTACAGACCTTGTTTGGAGAGCATTTAAAGAAGCAGGAGTACTTTTGAAAGATCTTGTTGATGAAGATATTAAGAATAATCGGTCAAATTATTCACATATCCAATATCGAGATCCCAATATTGATTTTAGAAGAGTCCAGAATTTAACAGTCTATTTCAAAAATAATGCTGAGGTTCTTACGACTGATATCTATAATACAAGTGAATGGAAAGCTGGGGATATTGTTGTATTTGGAAGAGATGAACATATAGGAATAGTATCAGACATACGAAATGATAATGACATCCCATATCTAATTCATAATAATAACCAACTTGAACGCGAAGAAGATCGATTAGAGTATGGGTATTATACAATGGGAATTACAGGTCATTATCGATTTAGATTTGATGAATAAAATATTAATGTGAGGGAAAGAAAATGTTAAATCGAGTTAATCATCAAGTATTGAAATTTAAAAAGAGTGGAATACGTAAATTTGCAGAGGCGGCTGCCAAAATGGAGGGGGTTGTATCTTTAACCATCGGTGAACCTGAGTTTGATACTGAACTTAATATAAAAGATGCCGCAAAAAAAGCACTTGATGACAATTACACACATTACCCATCGGGCCAAGGGTTAATCGAATTACGTAGAGCAATTTCAGAATTTGAAGATAAGCGGAACAAGATGCATTATACCAGTGATGAAATCATTGTAACAAATGGTTCAACAGAAGGGTTAGCTTCGACTTTTTTAGCATTATTAAATGAAGGTGATGAGGTAATCATACCTGCTCCGATGTATGTAACCTATCTACCTATGATTGAATATTGTAAAGCTAAACTTGTGCAACTAGATACTACGAAGTCCAATTTTCAAATAAATGAATCTGATTTAAACCAATTAGTTAATGAACATACTAAATTAATTGTGATAACATCACCTAACAATCCAACTGGTGTTGTATATACAAAGGAGAGTTTAGATGCAGTAAAGAGAGTTGCATTAAAAAACAATATTTTCGTTCTAAGTGATGATGTATATCATCAACTTGTTTATACGAATGATTTTAATAAACTAAGCGACGATCCAAGTATTCGACATTTATTGATAGTGACACAAAGCTATTCCAAGCCTTATGCAATGACTGGCTGGAGAATAGGTTATTTAATGGCGGATCAACCCATTGCGACTCATATAAATGCAATCCATAGCTATTTGGTTACTGGAATAACAAGTTTTATTCAGATTGCGGCTATTGAAGCGTTAAATCAAGATACCAGTGAAATTAAGAGAATTTATTTTGATCGTCTTGTAAGTTGTAAAAAAATTCTGGATGAAGCGAGTATTTCTTATGTAAATCCTGAGGGAGCCTTTTACTTATTTATTAATATCGATGAATTTAGATTGAATAGTGAAGAATTCTGTTTAAAAGCGTTAAATGAATATAAAGTCGCATTAGTTCCAGGTGTTTATTTTAGCGAACTTACTGATAATTATATTCGTATATCATACGCAGTAAAAGAATTTGATTTATTTGAAGGTTTAAATCGATTAGTTAAAATGGTTAAAGATTTAAGACAATGTTGAAAAGTATTCAGTCACTTCTTATTATTGTTTTAACCCAAATTATGGCGATTTCTATTTTCGCACTATTTGTAATTTTTCTTAATTTGAATTTATTTAATCAATCAAATTTTTGGGTTTCATTTATTTTACACAATATTTTAATCATGTTTACGTATGGTTTAATAACGATATTGATTAATAAATACTTTAAGAATGGTGTTAAATTAAATAATAAATCTACAATATTAGGTTTACTTCTTGCGATTGTATATCTTATTATATTTTACTTAAGCAATGATGATTTTAATTTCTTTCAATATTTTTTATTGATTCATTTTCCTATAGGTTCATTTTTTAGAACTATTCCATATACTATGTTTGATCTATTAATTAAAATCAGCGTAGTACTTTCAATTGTTAGTGCAATGCTTGGTGTGTATATTGGCCAGAATATATCTAAAATATTGGATAAAAAAAAGAAGAGTTTATCTTCTTTGTCCAAAAAGTAATGAGCCTATTCTAAACATAGTGGAACCTTCATCATATGCTATTTGATAATCATGAGACATACCCATTGATAACTCCGTTATTTCTGGGTATTTTTTTTGTGTTATTTTGAATAAAGTATTCGCATTTTTAAATGTTTCTTTTATCACAGTTGAATCGTCTGTGTTTGGACCGATGATCATTAAACCAATACAGTTTATATGAGTAAGTAATTGGGCATGTTGAATGAATTGATCTAGTTCTTCAGGGTGTATTCCTGATTTTGTATCTTCATTGGTCAGCTTAACTTGAATTAATACATTTATGTTTCTACTTATTTTTATGCATTCTTTATTAATTAAATCGAGCAATTTTATTGAATCTACGGAATCAATCCAATGTGCAACTTTGACAACATCTTTGATTTTATTGGATTGTAAATGCCCTATAAAGTGCCAGATGATATCCGTGTGACAATCTTTTTTAGCAAGTAGTTCTTGTACTTTATTTTCTCCAAAATGTCTAAATCCATCATTGAAAACGTTTAGTATTGAATCACAATCAAATGTTTTACTAACGGCAACTATTTCATGTAAATGTGGATATTGTTGTTTTAATTCATTATATTTCATTGATTTAGTCTTTCTGTTTCATGTTAAAATTTTGTTAGAGGAATTCTTATGAAAAAATCATCAATACATTCTGTTGTTTATCAGATTTGGCCAAGATCTTTTAATGATTCCAATAATGATGGTATAGGGGATATTCAAGGTATTATTCAAAAATTAGATTATTTAAAATTCTTAGGAATTAATCAAATTTGGTTATCTCCGGTTTTTGTTTCACCCAATAAAGATTATGGCTATGATATTCAAGATTATTATAACATACAGCCTGAGTTTGGAACTCTGGAGGACATGGATAAATTAATCCTTGAAGCTAAGAATAGAGATATAGGTATCATAATGGACTTAGTTGCTAATCATACATCGGACCAACATCCATGGTTTCAGGATGCTATTAAAAATAAGTCCTCAAAATATAGAGACTTCTATTTTTTTCGAGAAGGTAAAAATAATAAAGAACCTAATAATTGGATAAGTTTATTTGGTGGATCAGCTTGGACAAAAGTCAAAGACGAAGAGAATATGTATTATTTAAGTTTGTTTACACCGCAACAAACAGATTTAAATTGGGAGAATCCTGAAGTGAGAATTGAGATTGAAAAAATACTTCGATTCTGGTTAGGTAGAGGTATCTCTGGATTTAGAATGGATGTTATTAATATTATTAGTAAAAAAGAAGGATTACCCGATAAAAATCCAAATAAAAAGGGTTATCAATTTGCAGACGATTTTATTGTATCAAGAGATAAATCACATGAGTATATTCAAGTAATGGTTCAAAATGTATTAAAAGAATATCCAGGATTATTTATCGGAGAAGGTCTTCTTATAAACCCTTCACAAGCAAAGCGTTATTCTGGTACTGAATCAAATGAGCTTGATTTAATGTTTCATTTTGATACAGTTTTGATTGGTTGTGGACCTTTAGGGAAATATGATTTTAGAAAATTATATCATTGGGATATTAAGGAGTTTAAAGATATATTTTTTAAATGGCAATTGGCGTCGTATAATGATAATTTTTATTTAGGTAACTTTTTATCAAATCATGATAATGGAAGGGCAGTATCTCGTTTTGGTAATGATAAAGAATTTCATAATGTTAGTGCTAAAGCACTTTTAACACTTATTTTTACCAGTCGTGGGACTCCATTCATTTACCAAGGTGAAGAAATAGGAATGACAAATGTAAAATTGGAACCAGAAGATTGGAAAGATTTTGAGGCGATTAATGATTATGAAGTTTTACAAACAATGATGCACTTACCTAAAGGAATCGCAAAGAAAGTGATTCAAAAAATGACTCGAGATCAGGCTAGAACCCCTATGCAATGGAATAATTCTAACTATGGTGGTTTTTCTCGAGTTGAGCCTTGGTTGCTTGTAAATCCTAATTATTCTCAAATAAATGTTAATGATCAATTAAATGATACAAATTCTATATTGTATTACACAAAATGGTGCATTGAATTATATAAAAGAGATGCTTGTTTTGCGTTTGGGTTAATTGAACCGTTATATTGTGAGCATAAACAATTACTGGCTTATCGTAGATATGATGACTTAGTTGAATATGTTATTTATATTAATATGTCAAATAAGTATATTTATTTTAAATTGAATGGTGATTATTTAAACTGTGAAATTGTATTATTTAATTACATTAAACCTATCTTAAACGAAAAAATGGTTATGCGACCTTATGAAACTTTTGTTATTAAGGTCAAATGAATGGACTTTATGATTAAATTCGATAAGATTAATTTAAAAGGAGATTTCTTATGTTAAATGTAAATGATTTTGCACCAATTTTTAAACTACCTAATCAAAAAGGTGAAGTTAGAGATTTAAATGAGTATAAAGGACAGTATGTCGTATTATATTTTTATCCTAAAGATAATACTCCAGGATGTACTACACAGGCTTGTACGTATCGAGACGCAATGCCTACTTATACTAAGAATAATATTAAGGTGTTTGGTATAAGCAAGGATGATTTAAAATCACATGTTAAGTTTGAAAGTGATTTTGATTTAAATTTCGAGTTATTGAGTGATGAGTCAAAGGAAGTTATTGAAGCTTATGGTGTTTGGGTTGAAAAAAATATGTATGGAAAGAAGACGATGGGTGTTGAGCGTACAACATTTGTTATTAATCCTGAAGGTAAAATTGCGCATATTTTTAGAAAAGTTGATCCAAAACTTGATAGTGAAATTGTTTTAAAATCAATATTAGGTTAGTAAAGTGCTGAGTAAATCTCAGCTTTTTTTTGAATTATCTATGAATTAACCTTTTAATTAAGTATAATAATTAATTGAGGAATGGAGGATTTCCATGTTTTTAAAACGTATTGAAATACAAGGGTTTAAATCCTTCGCAGATAGAGTTAATATTACGTTTGATCATTCAATAACGGGAATTGTAGGTCCTAATGGTTGTGGTAAAAGTAATATCGTAGATGCGATTCGTTGGGTATTAGGGGAACAATCTGTTAAATCTTTGCGTGGCTCTGCCATGACAGATGTAATTTTTACAGGAAGTGAATTAAGAAGAAGTGTTAATTTTGCGGAAGTAACACTTGTTTTTGATAACAGTGAACGTTCATTTGATTTAGCATTCGATGAGGTTGAAATAACACGTCGCTTGCATAGACAAAATTCTGAGGCAGAATATTTAATTAATAAAACTCCTTGTCGGTTAAAGGATATTTTAAGTTTGACAATGGATAGTGGAATTGGGCGTGATTCTCTTAGCTTAATTTCTCAAGGTACGATTACAAGTTTTTCTGAAGCGAAACCAATTGATCGAAGAGGTATTTTTGAAGAGGCTGCTGGCGTTGCGAAGTATCGCAAACGAAAAGATGAAGCGGTTAGTAAATTAGAAAAAACTCAAATAAATCTCGAAAGAATTAATGATATTTATCTTGAATTGCAGAAACAAGTTTACCCATTAAAGAAAGCTGCACAAAAAGCTAAGATTTATCAAGAAAAGAAAGAACGTTTGGAGAAAATTGAAATTTCTGTTTTAAGTGATCAAATAACACGTTTAAAAAATGATGTTGAAAATGCTCAAAACGAACTTAATGATCTTCAAGCAAAAGAAGCTCTATTGGAAGCTTCTATTCAAGTTAACGAAAATAATAATATGTTAGCTAAGTCAGAGCTACATCAACTTGATTTACAAATACATACTTTGCAAGAAGATCTAATAAGAGTAGTAAATGAGATTCAAACACTTGAAACACGTAAAGTAGAAATTGATGAGAAACGTAAATATACATTAGAGGTAGGCAATCAAGAAGAGAAAGCGAGTCAGTTGTTATCTTTGCTTGAAGAAGCTAAACGTGAGTATGAAGATCGTGAACAACGATTAAATCAATTAACTTTGGACATTCAAAGTTTAACTTCACGTTCAATTGAAATAAATCGTAAATTAATTGATCAGAATACGAAGTGCGAAGAAGCCAATAGTAAATTAAATAGAGCATCAAATCGATTAGAGGTTGCGAAGAATTTGGAGTCTAGACCTTATATGAATCAAATGGGTGTTCAAGCGATTATGAATGCACAACAGAGCTTAGTTGGTGTATTTGGAGTCGTTTCTAAACTGCTAAGTCCATCGATTGGTTATGAAGAAGCAATTGGTGTTGCATTGGGTGGAGCTCTTTATCATATCGTGAGCAAGGATGAGGAATCTGCACGTCATGCGATTAATTTTTTGAAACGAAATGAATCTGGTAGAGCAACTTTCTTACCTATGACTGTTTTATTTAATCGTTTTGTCAGTAAGGAACACCAAATTGTTTGTGATAATACATCAGGTTATTTAGGGACAGCTGATGATTTCGTAAAATGTGATTCAAAATTTGATATTGTTAAGAGTTCATTGTTAGCTAATGTAATTGTTTGTGATACATTAGAAAACGGGAACCATTTAGCTAAATTATTGAATTATCAATATAAAATAGTAAGTTTAGATGGTGATGTCATTCATAGAGGTGGTTCGATGACGGGAGGGCGTCAAAAGGATAATCATTCACCTTTATCCATTACAAAAGAAATAAATGAATTAAAGATTCGAATTGAGGAATATCAAAATGAATTGAAATTGCATCAAGATGGTTTATTTGATCTTAATAGTCGCAAATCAGATCTTGAGAGTGATTTATTAGAAAAGCGTATTGCGGCAGCTCAATTAGAGCCTGTACTAGAAGCTAAAAGAGCAAAGTATGAGCGATTAAAAGATGATTTAGATCAAATTGCGCCTAACTTACATCAAGATTCACAGAGTTTTGAAGAAGATCTCATTGATTTACTTAACAAAGCGTATTTTAAGCGAGATGAATATACAGGTCAACTGAAGAGCAAACGTGAATTACGACTAAAAAATGCTCAAGAATCTGAACGTCGTGAGTTACAGATTCGCCAACAGCGCCGTGACTTAAATGGTTTACAACTTATTAAACGTGATATTGAAATTCAAATAACACGACAAAGTACTAATATTGAGAATCTAATGAATCGACTAAGTCATGATTATCAAATGACATATGAGTTTTCATTAACGATTCCAAAAATAGAAGGTATTGATAATGCAGTTGATGAAGTTAATCAATTACGTTCAGAAATTGAGTCTTTAGGCAATATTAATATGACTGCACCTCAAGAATATGAAGCAGTTAATGAGCGTTATGAATTATTAAAGAATCAGTATGATGAGATTAATGAAAGCAAAGAAAAAATATTATCACTCATTCTTGAACTTGATACCATTATGGTTGAACAGTTTAAAGATATGTTGGATAAAATTAATGCTGAGTTACCTGAAGTTTTTCAAGCTATGTTTGGTGGTGGTAAGGCATATTTATCACTGGAAGATCCAGAAGATTTACTAAATTCTGGAATTGAAATACATGCACAACCACCGGGTAAATCAATTAAGAACATGCGATTATTCTCAGGTGGAGAAAAGAGTTTAATTGCAATCAGTGTTTTATTCGCAATCTTAAAAGCAAGACATGTACCATTATGTGTTTTTGATGAAGTTGAAGCTGCATTAGATCAAGCTAATGTAGAACGCTTTGCGGCTTATTTAAAGAAATTTTCGAGTTCGACTCAATTTATTGTCTTAACACATAGATCTGGTACTATGACTCAATGTGATGTTCTATTCGGTGTCACAATGGGAAAGAGTGGTGTTTCTCAAATGTTAAAAGTTCGTCTAGCTGACGCTATGATGATGACTGAGGAGGGATCTGAAGAATGAGTTTATTCAAAAGAATAAAAGATCATTTTAATAAAAAGAATCAAAATGCTTATTTTGAGGGGTTTAAAAAGACTAATGATCGGTTTGGATCTGGATTATTAAAATTACTCAATTTGAATAGTAAAATTGATGATAACTTCTATAAAGAATTAATGCAAGTATTAATTGAAAGTGATATTGGATTAGATACTTCACAATATCTACTTAATCAACTAAAAAAAGTGGTTAAACAAAATGACCTAAATACACCTGATCAAGTTATTGATGAGTTAGGTCAATTAATTCTCAATAATCTAAGTAATTATGAAGTAGTTATTGAAGAACGTTTAACTGTTATCTTAATGGTAGGTGTTAATGGTAGTGGTAAAACAACCAGTACAGCAAAATTAGCCTATTATTACAAGAATCTTGGGAAGAATGTTATGGTTGTCGCAGCTGACACATTTAGGGCTGCAGCAGTTAAACAACTTCAGACATGGTCTGAAAGAATAGATATTCCTTGTTTTTCAGGAAGTGAGAATCAAGATCCAGCATCTGTTGTAGTAGATGCGTGTAGAGAAGCATTAAATAACAATATTGATATACTAATCATAGATACAGCAGGTCGTTTACAAACAAAAATTAATTTGATGCAAGAGTTACAGAAAGTGAATCGTGTTATTGAGAAAATTCTTGGATATCCAGCACAAAACAGCTTTCTTGTATTAGATGCAAGTACGGGTCAAAATGCTTTAAGTCAAGCGAGTGCTTTCTTAGAAAGTTCAAAAATTAATGCGATTATTTGTACTAAAATGGATGGAACTGCAAAAGGTGGTGTCATTATTGCTTTAGGTCATTCTTTAAATATTCCTGTTGCTTTTGTTGGACTTGGTGAAGGATTAGATGATTTAAAAGAATTTGATAAGGATGCATATCTAGCTTCAATAACTCAAGGATTAAGCTAATGATTGATAAAAGTGAACATTATAATAATCTATTGGATTTCTATGATAATTTGTTAACTGATAAGCAGAAATTAGTATCCCATATGTATTTTCGAGAAGATTATTCGCTTTCTGAGATAGCAGAACATACATTAAGTAGTCGGAGTGCTGTACATGACAGCATTCAAAGAGTAGAATCAATATTGGATTCATATGAAAAAGAATTAAAATGTTATCAACGTTTTACACAACGTCAAGAATATTACCAAAAGTTATTAAGCTTAGATATTCCAGAAGTAAACAAAATCGTTGATGCCTTAATTAAAATCGAATAAAAGGAGAAAAATATGAGTAAAATTATGGCAGTAAATGCAGGTAGTTCTTCCCTTAAATTTCAGTTGTTTGAAATGCCTAGTGAAGAAGTTCTTACAAGTGGTGTAGTAGAGAGAATAGGCTTTAAGGATGGTATTTTTACAATAAAAGTCAATGGTGAGAAGATTTCTTCTACTCAAGCTATCATTGATCACAAAGTAGCAGTTGAGTTGGTATTAGAAGCATTAATCAAATTTAATGTTGTTTCAAGTTTAGATGAAATTAAGGGTGTAGGCCATCGTGTTGTTCATGGTGGTGAAAAGTATGCAAGCTCAGTTGAAATTACACATGAAGTTGAAAGTGCAGTCATTGAGTTATCTGAACTTGCACCATTGCATAATCCTGCAAACATGGTAGGATATCGTGCATTTAAAAAAGCTCTTCCATTAGCAAAACATGTAGCAGTCTTTGACACTGCATTCCATCAAACAATGACTGATGATATTTATCTTTATCCACTACCTTATGAGTACTATCAAGAATATAAAATTCGTCGTTATGGGTTCCATGGGACATCTCACTTCTTTGTATCAAATAGAGTAGCGGCTTTAATGGGGAAAGATATTAAGGATGTAAACATCATTACTTGCCATTTAGGGAATGGGGCATCATTGTCTGCTGTTAAGGGTGGTAAATCAGTAAACACTTCTATGGGGTTTACGCCATTAGCTGGTATTATGATGGGTACTCGTTCTGGTGATATTGACCCTGCGATCATTACTTACTTAATGCGTAAGAATCATAAAACAGCTGAAGAAATTATTGATGTTCTAAATAAAAAATCGGGTATGTTAGGTGTCAGTGGATTATCCAGTGATGCTCGTGATATTGACAACGCAATTAGTGAAGGAAATTCAAGAGCATTATTAACACGTAAATTATATGCAAATCGTGTTGCGCAAACTATTGGAAGCTATTTCGTACAATTAGGAAGAGTGGATGCTATCGTATTTACAGGTGGACTTGGTGAAAATGACGTTGCTGTTCGTGCAAGTATTCTTGAACTTGTTGAAGAAGCAATGCAAATTGATTTAGATTATGATCTAAATAGCAAAGTACGTGGAAAAGAAGTTTGCTTGAGTAAATTAGATTCCAAAGTTCAAGTTTGGGTAGTTCCTACTAACGAAGAACTTGTAATTGCTCAAGATACTGTAACAATATTAGGCTTATAAAATGAAGATTATTCTAGATAAGATTGAAGCTGCAAATACAATATGTGTTTTTCGTCATCAATCACCTGATCCTGATGCGCTTGGTTCACAATTTGGACTCGTAAATTGGATTAAGGAAATCTATCCAGAAAAGCAAGTTTTCGCTATGGGTTGGCACAGAGGACAGTCTGCCAACCTTTTTGGCGAATATGAGACTGTGAGTGATGAAGTTATTCGAACTAGTTTAGCAATTATATTAGATACAGCAAATAAAGCAAGAATTGATGATGATCGTTTTATGTTAGCGTATGATTCAATTAAGATTGATCATCATCCATTCACAGATCAATATGCTCATTATGAATACATTGATGATACTGCGGCAAGTACTTCTGAGTTAATTTGCCAACTAATACGATGTAAATCTGATAAAATTTTGAGCACACAAACAGCGACATATCTTTACATGGGTATTCTTACGGATACCTTAAGATTTTCGACACAATCTACAAGTGCAAGTACTTTACATTGTGCTGCATTTCTCGTAAATAGTCATTTAAACTTAAGTAAGATTAATGATGATTTATTTGGAATGGAAACAAATGAGTTTTTGTTTTCAAATTACATACGTCATCATGCAGTTATAGAAGATGAAGGACTTGTTTATATTAGGTTGGATCGTGAAACCCTGAAGCAACTTAATGTAACACCAGGGCTTGCGAAAGAAAAAGTAAATGAATTGGGTTTAGTACGATCATTTAAAATTTGGGCACTGTTTATTGAGCAAGAAGAGGATGGTTCGATCCATTTTAATGGAAGTATTCGATCACGTGGATTGACAATCAATGACATTGCAAAACGATACAATGGTGGTGGACATAGACTAGCCGCAGCAGTCAAGCACTTAGATGATGCAAAACTTGAATCGTGTATTAATGATTTAAGATTACGCATAAAAGGAGAACTATGAAAGTAATGTTTAATGGGTTTGAAATGCCAAGAACATTTAAGGCATATAATCAATTACAATCGATTTTACAAGCATTGGTCATTATTGGTTTAATTGCTTTTGTTGTGGATTATATTACTTTACCTGCATACAATTTTCATGATATTGGTTTTATTACTTTACTTGTAATTTATTTATTTCTATTTGGTACTTTATATTCTGCCTTCTCTCATCGATTTGATATTATTGTAAGAGGTTCTTATTTTTTAGGATCAATACTTATTCTTTTTATGTTAATTATGTCTTTATTAAGCAGTGAATTCTTAAATGCAGGAAGATATCGTGATCAAATTGTTATTAAGAGTTCAAGTGATTTTAGTTCTGAGTTTGATGTTATTGATTTAAAGAAAATACCTTTGGTTGATCAAAAAACTGCTCAACGTTTGGGGGATAAACAAATTGGACGAGTTCAAGGGTTAGGATCTCAATTTGATATAAATGATGATTATTTACTAATAAATATAAAAGACTCAGTCTATCGTGTTGCGCCACTTGAGTATCAAGATTTCTATAAATGGTTACAGAATAGAGATAGAGGTGTACCGTCATATGTGTCTGTAAATGTTAATGATTCTACAGATGTAGAACTTATTGATTTAAGTTTAGGTATGAAATATGTTCCTTCTGCTTTTTTTAATGAAGATTTATTAAGACATGTTCGCTTTAGTTATCGTACAGAAATATTTGAAAGTTTAAACTTTGAAATAGATGATGAGGGGAATCCTTATTATATTTTGACGTATAAAGAACCAACGATAGGTTGGTTTGGTGGTTGGGATACAACAGGCATCATAGTTGTGGATGCGGTTAGTGGAAATATGAATAAATACTCAATTCAGGATATCCCTGATTGGGTTGATCATGTTCAATCGGCTAATCTAGCATGGTATCAAATCGATAATTGGGGTTATTATGTCAATGGTTGGTTTAATACATTATTTGGTCAAAAAGAAATGATTCAAACGACTGATGGGTTTAATTATGTATCGATCGATGGGAAAATATATATATTCTCTGGATTAACATCTGTTGGAAGTGATCGCTCTATTGTTGGCTTTGCATTGATTAATTTAAGCACAAGAGAAGCAACATATATTAAAATTGGTGGTGCGGATGAGTTGTCTTCAATGAATTCTGCTATCGGTCAAGTTCAACATTTAAATTATTCTTCAACATTCCCGATATTGATTAATGTTGAAGGGTTACCGACATATTTTATGTCATTAAAAGACAATGAAGGATTGGTAAAGCTATACGCTATGGTAAGTGTACAGGATTATTCAATTGTAGGAGTTGGAGCAACAGTTGATGATACAAAATCATCTTATGTTGGTCAGCTTTTAGAGAAGAAACTAATAAGTGGTGTAATCTTTGATAAAATTGAAATTTCTGGAACTATATCGAGTATCGTGAGTACGATCATTAATGGAACAACGTATTACTATTTCACTCTTGAAGATAACAGTAATTTATTTATTGCATCTTCGCAATTGAGCCTTGAGTTAGCATTAACTGGAGAAATGGACTCTGTTAGATTAGAAGTTAATCCTATCAAAGATAATGTAATGGAAGTTAATGGATTTGATAATCTAAACTATAATTATTAGAACAGCAATGCTGTTCTTTTTCTTATTTGCTTTGGTATAATAGATTAAATCGAATATGAGATAGAAGGGTGGACTCAATGAGTACTCATCTTTGTGTAAGAAGTGCTTTTTCACTATTAAATGGGACGATGTCTGTTCAAAAAATAGTCGATCAAGCAAAGAAATTAGGATTTAAATCAATTGCTCTAAGTGATGTAAATACAATGTATGGCACAATGGAGTTTGTTTTAGCTTGTAAGAAAGCGGATATACATCCAGTCATTGGGTTAGAAATCAAAGTTACTTATAAAGACTATGTTTTTCCATTATTGTGCCTAGCTAAAAATGATAATGGTTATAAAGCTTTATTGAAAATTTCTAGTTTTATAAATATTGATCATAATTATGTCGATTTATCTACTCTTAAACCTTATCTTGAGGACATATTCTTTATTCTATATTCTGATGAAAGTATTTTTGATGCTTCGTTATTAAATGGTACAGATAATGATGTGAAATCTATTTTCGAAGATATTCAACAAGTTATTCCAAATTTTATCCTTGGTATATGCAAACAAGAAGATAAATTTATAAGAAATCAAAATATAAGACTTAAAAAAATATTAAACCAGTTTTCAATTATGTCATGTGCTTTACATAGGATTTATTATGCAGAAGCTGATGAAGATGAGAATTTAAGAGTATTGAGAGCAATTAATAAACAAATGGTTTTATCGGATAGAAACCTAATTTTGGAAAGTTATCGATATATGTTATCAGATGATGAAATGTTGAAACTTTATGAACTTGAGGATTGTAAGAATACTGATTTTATCGCTAGTCAATGTATTTTAAAATGGGAAAATCAAAAGACTTTTTTACCAAAGTTTGAAACTCCTAACAATGTAACTTCATCACAGTATTTAACTCAACTTTGTTTAGCTGGATTAGAAAAAAGATTAGATAACAATCAGAAAATTAATTTATATAAATCGCGTTTAAAAAGTGAACTTGATGTAATTGTATCGATGCAATATGAAGATTATTTTTTAATAGTATGGGATTTTATTCGTTTCGCAAAAACACAAAATATATATGTTGGGCCTGGAAGAGGATCTGCGGCGGGATCACTTGTTTCGTATTGTTTAGGGATTACGCATGTTGATCCATTAAAACATGATCTGCTGTTTGAGAGGTTTCTGAATCCTGAACGTATTTCTTTACCAGATATTGATACTGATTTTCCTGATAATCGCCGAGATGAGGTCATCGAATATGTATTGCAAAAGTATGGCAAAGAACATGTAGCTCATATCTCAACTTTTGGAACCTTAGCCGCAAAACAGGTCTTAAGAGATGTTGGACGTGTTATGGAAATTAGTGTACGTGATTTAGATGCAATAAGTAAAACGATTCCTTCAATGATTAAGATTACACTTGATCAAGCATATTCACAGAGTTCACGCTTTAAACAAATTATTGATTCGGATGAACGATATCAAAAACTATTTAAAATAGCGTCTTCACTTGAAGGATTACCAAGACATATTTCAACACATGCAGCAGGTATTGTTATGAGTAGTGTCGATTTGTCAGAAGTGGTCCCTTTAATTCAAATTGAGGCGGATATGTTATCTACTCAGTACACAATGGAGTATTTAGAGTCTTTAGGATTGATTAAGATGGATTTTCTTGGATTACGTAACCTAACAATTATTGATGAGGTTGTTCAGGCTATTCAAAAAGAAAAAAATATCTCATTAAATATTCTTAAAATTCCTCTGGATGATAAAAAGACATTAGAGTTGATTCGATCTGTTGATACTGTAGGTATCTTTCAATTGGAATCAGAAGGAATGAAGAATTTATTGCGTCAAATGAAATCGAGTCGTTTTGAAGATATAGTAGCAACGATTGCTTTGTTTAGACCAGGTCCAATGGAGAATATTCCTGAATATATTCGTGCTAAAGAACATCCTGAAGAAGTTAAGTATATTGTTCCTGAATTAAAACCAATTGTTGAATCAACATATGGTATATTAATTTATCAAGAGCAAATTATGCAAGTTGCCCAAAAGATGGCTGGTTTTAGTTTAGCAAAGGCTGATTTATTACGTAAAGCAATGAGTAAAAAGAATGCTAATGAATTAACGAAATTGGAACAAGCTTTCATTCAAGGTTGTATAAAGAATAATTATCCTGAGTCTATTGCAAAGGATGTCTATAATTTAATATTTAAATTTGCAAATTATGGTTTTAATAAATCACATAGTGTAGCCTATGCTATGATTTCATATCAGATGGCGTATCTAAAAGCAAACTATACTGATTTATTCTTTATTGCTTTACTCAACAGTGTTATTGGAAGTGAAGGGAAAACTTTTGAATATCTTCAAGAAGTAAAAAATCATAAAATAAAGATTCTTAGTCCATCAGTTAATTATAGTAAAGATAAGTATTACTTGGAAAACAATGGGATACGATTTCCTTTGCAAATAATAAAAGGTATAGGAACTGTTTTATGTAAAGAAATTCTTAATGAACAAAATAAAGGTAAGTTTATAGATTATTACGATTTTATTGTTAGGATGAATACTCGACGAATATCTAAATCAAATTTTGAATCATTAATAGATGCTGGTGCGTTAGATGAATTTAACTTAAGCCGGAATACCATGAAAGCATCTTTACAAGACGCTTTAAATTATGCAGATATGATTAAAGTTGAAAAGAATCAACAAATATCAATTGATGTGACATTAGTTAAACCACTTGATTTAATACTTATAAATGATCATGCACTTGAAAGGGTAGAAAATGAAAGGGCTGTATTAGGGTTCTATTTAAGTGATCATCCTTTAGTTCATATCAAAAAGAGGTATAACGAACCTAATTCAATTACATTACTTAAGATATCAAATTCTAACCAAAGTTTCATTGCGATGGTCAAAAAAATTAAACAACATCGTACAAAAACAGGAAGTTTAATGGCATTTATACAAGTCTATGACGAGAGTGGTGAGATGGATTGTGTTTTAATGCCTAATTTATATCAAATCTACTCTGAACAATTAAAAATTGGTGTAATAGTTAGAATTGAAGGTGTTGTTGAAAAAGAAAATTCGTGTTTTGTTAAAAAGATTGATATGATTGAACGATAGAGGAGGACAATATGGCTAAACTATTAATTGTTGATGATGAAGCAAAGATTAGAGAAGTGGTGAAAGAATATGCCATGTTAATGCACGAGTATGAGGTAGAAGAAGCAGAAAATGGTCATATTGCACTTCAACTTGTTAACAAGAATGATTATGATTTAATTGTTTTAGATATTATGATGCCTGTTATGGATGGGTTTACCGCTTGTAGGGAAATCAAAAAAATTAAAAATATTCCAGTAATTATGCTTTCAGCACGTGATGAAGAATATGATAAATTACATGGATTTGATTTAGGTGTGGATGACTATGTAGTTAAACCATTTAGTCCAAAAGAGTTAATGGCTAGAATTAATGCTGTACTTAAAAGAAACTCTGATAAAGAACATAATAAATATTGTTTTGAAGGTTTAGAAGTGGATATCGATGCAAGAGATGTTTTCATAGATAAACAAAAAATCACTTTAACACCTAAAGAGTTTGATTTATTGGTTTATTTAATTAGAAACAAGAACACTGCTATTAATCGTGAAATTCTTTTAGAAAAAGTATGGAACTATTCCTATTTTGGTGATGATCGCACTGTCGATACACATGTTAAAATGTTAAGGCATAATTTAAAAGAATATCGTAAGTTTATTATTACTGTTAGAGGAACGGGGTATAAGTTTGAAGTTTGATTTTCGTAATATTCGATTTAGAACATGGTTATATTTTTTCACCTTAATGTTAGGTGTTTTAGTTATGCTATGGCTAATGCAAATAGTGCTTTTAAGTGCATATTTTAAAGAAATGAAAATCAATCAAGTAAAAGATGTTTCAGTTATCATTGAGGATAGTATTAAGGAGAATAGATTTAGTTTAAAGGTTCAAATTAGTGCAGTAAAAAACAATGTTTGTGGTCTTGTATATAATAATAAGGGGAATTTATTATATCAAGTCGATGCGTTAGGATTAGGTTGTGTTTTGAATTCTAATGCCATTGGTTTTTCTCAAAAGATAGAGAACTACACGAACTTGGTAGATGAATCAAGTGAGGGTGAGTTTGCTTTAACAGTTACAAACTCAGTTATTCAACAAGATATGATTGTGTATGGTAAAAAAATTGATTTAACATTAGGTAGTTATTATATATTTTTAAATTCTAGTTTATTACCAATCGATTCTACCATTTCTATTCTTCAACAACAGTTTATTTATGTAACCATTATTGTGTTTATTCTGTTTAGTATTGTTTCTCTCATTATTTCTAGTAGATTATCTAGACCAATAATTAATCTAAAAAAAGAGACAATAAAGTTGGCGCATGGTGATTATGATTTGAATTTTGAGAGTGGTGAATTCACTGAATTCACTGAGTTGGCAGAGACACTTAATTATACTTCTGGGCAGTTAAAGAAAATGGATGAATTAAGAAAAGATTTGATTGCGAATGTGTCGCATGATATAAAGACTCCATTAACAATGATTAAAGCGTATGCTGAAATGATAAAGGATATTTCTGGAGATAATAAGAAGAAAAGAGAAGAACATTTAGATGTCATTTTAGATGAAGTGACTCATTTGGATCATTTAGTGCAAGATATGACCCAATTATCTCAGTTTCAATCAAATGCATTAACATTGCAAATTAAAAATTTTAATGTCGTTGATTTAGTAAATGAATCCTTAAGATTATTAGATGGCTTAATTATTTCTGAAAAAATTAAAGTACAAGTTTATTCGCCGAAGGAAGTTATCGTAGTAGGAGATCCTTTAAAGATAAAACAAGTTCTAATCAATTTTATGAATAATGCAATAAAGTTTATTGGTAAAGATAAACAATTGATAATACAAATCTTATGTGAACCTGAAGTTGTCAGAATTGAAGTTGTTGATCATGGTATTGGAATTGCTGAAGAGGATCTTGCATACATATGGGATCGATATTATAAAATAGATAAGCATCATCATCGAAATGTAGCTGGAACAGGATTAGGGTTAAGTATTGCTTCAGCCATCTTAAAGAGTCATGGATATAAATATGGTGTTATAAGTAAATTAAATCAAGGAAGCGTTTTTTGGTTTGAAATGAAGTACGCAAAAAAACCATCACATGTATTATGAGAACTATTGATTTTATCCCAAATACTAACTTAAAATTGATGCAAGATTCGCATCTTTTTAAGATGACTTCAGATTCTATTCATTTATGTGAATTTATTAATGTTCGCAAGAATGATAAAGTACTTGATATAGGCTGTAATAATGGTGTTATTACAATGTTCGCAAAACTTAAAACTAATAATACTTGTGTTGGGATTGATATTAATTCAGAAGCTATTTTATTAGCGAAAGAAAATTCTATTTTGAACAATCTTACTAATATTAGTTTTCTAAATATTCCTTTGCAAGCGTATAATGAGACTAATTTTGATTTAATTTGTTGTAATCCACCTTATCATAAAGACTCTTTGAATACAGATAATGCGAATTTTGATTCGACATTAAAATTAGATGAGTTGGCTATGTATAGTTATCGATTATTAAAAGATAAAGGTAAATGCAATATTGTCATTAAGGCAGAACGTATTTCTGAAGCTATCGTTTTATTTAATACGTATCGATTTGGTTTAAAACGAATTAGATTTATTCATCATAGTATTAAGCATAAAGCAAGCAGTGTATGTCTAGAGTTTATTAAGAATGGTATTGAACAAACAATGATTGATGCACCTGTTATTAATCATAAGGAGACATTATGAATGGTACTATCGTTAATACGATTGCGATTGTTATTGGATCGCTTTTAGGGATTAGTTTAAAAAGTGGGTTTATTAAAGAAAAAAGTAATGCAATTATGGGTGCATTAGGTTTAAGTGTAATTATTATTGGGTTACAAGGTGTTATACAGTACCAATCTCCATTAAAGCTTATTGTAGCGCTTGCTGTAGGTGTTTTAGTTGGCGAAATACTCGATTTAGATAATTTAATCAATCGATTTGCAAGAATGATAGAAAAGCGTTTTATGAGCTCTGAAGAGGGTAGATTTGCACAAGGGTTCGTTGGAGCAAGTATTCTTTTTGGTGTTGGTGCAATGGCAATTATCGGTTCTATACAAAGTGGTTTAGAATCAAATGAAACTATTCTTTATACGAAGTCATTACTGGATTTTATATCTTCTATTGTCTATGCTTCAACTTTTGGTTGGGGTGTTCTTTTTTCTGCTTTTGTTATCTTAATCTATCAAGGTTCTATTACACTATTAAGCTCGATTATTGCACCTTTTTTAAATGATATTGTCATCGCGGATATTGGTGCAATTGGATCTGCATTAGTTATGGCAATTGGTTTAAATATGTTAAATATGACTAAATTAAAATTAGCAAATTTTTTACCTTCAATTTTAGTTATTATTATCCTATCTTTCTTAATGTTAAGCATTTGACAAGAAAAGAAAGTATGTTATACTTACTACGTTGTATTTCCATAAGTGGAATGCAACCGCACGTTAAGGTTTTTAAGCGCCTAAAAAGGGCCACCGCACACGGCGAGTCTCAAAAACTGAAGGAGGTGCAAATATATGTACGCAATTATCGAAACAGGTGGCAAACAACTTAAAGTTGAAGTTGGACAAAGTATTTTCGTTGAAAAACTTTGTGTTGAGCCAGGTGAAGTTGTTGTATTTGACAAGGTATTAGTTGTCAATACAAAATCAACAAAGGTGGGTACACCTTATGTGAAAGGTGCTACTGTTACTGCTAAAGTAGAAAAACAAGGCAAAGAAAAGAAGATCGTAATCTTCAAATACAAGTCTAAAAAAGGTTCTACTCGTCGTAAACAAGGTCATCGTCAACCTTACACTAAACTTGTCATTGAAGCTATCGAAGCTTAATTATGATTAAAGTTGAAGTTGTAAGAAAAAATCAGTTAATCCATGAAATAACTATTTCTGGACATGCGGATTCAGGTCCTAAGGGTTATGATTTGGTTTGTGCAGCGGTAAGTAGTATCGCTACAGGTGCTCTCAACGCATTAAATCAGATGGCTTCTCAGAACGTGCAGTTAGTATTAACTGAAAATCCGGATGCAATGATTAAGATTAAAGTATTACAAAATAAAGATGAGTTGCAATTGTTACTTAATATGTTATTAATACAATTAAAAACAGTGCAAGAAAGTCAACAAAAATACATTCACATTAAGGAGGTGTAGTCATGTTGTTTAAGTTAAATATCCAATTGTTTGCTTCTAAAAAAGGGGTAGGATCGACTAGAAATGGTCGTGATAGTCACTCGAAGCGTTTAGGTGCAAAGAAATCAGATGGTCAATTCGCTACAGCAGGTTCGATTTTATATCGCCAACGTGGTACTAAGATTCATCCTGGTACAAATGTCGGACGTGGTGGTGATGATACCTTGTTCTCAAAAGTAGACGGTATCGTTAAGTTTGAACGTTTAGGCAAAGACAAAACAAAAGTTTCTGTTTATCCACAAGCATAAAATCCCGTTAGGGATTTTTTTAATCGGGAGGTTAACCCAATGTTTATAGATCGTGTAAAAATTAAAGTTAGAGCGGGTAAAGGTGGCGATGGTATGGCCTCTTTTAGACGTGAAAAGTATATTGCATTAGGAGGTCCATATGGGGGTGATGGAGGTAATGGAGGAAGTATTATCTTTATTGCGGATTCAAATAAATCAACTTTATTAGACCTAAGATTCAATCGTCACATAATGGCTGAAGATGGTAGTAATGGTTTAAATAAGAAGAAACATGGCTCAGCTGGAGAAGATTTTTTTGTTAAAGTACCGATAGGAACAATCATAAAAGATCTTAAACATGATGTTATAATTGCTGACCTTGTTGAAGATGGACAAAAGGCAACTATTGCAAATGGAGGTAGAGGTGGCCGTGGTAACTGGCATTTCGCTACTAGCCGCAATCCTGCGCCAGATTTTGCTGAAAAAGGTGAAATGGGTGAGGAAAAAGAAATTGAAGTTGAATTAAAGCTTCTTGCGGATGTTGGGTTAGTAGGGTTTCCTTCAGTTGGAAAGTCAACGTTCTTGTCTGTAGTAAGTAAAGCTAAACCAGAAATTGCAGCTTATCCTTTTACAACACTTGTTCCACAACTAGGTGTTGTTCAAGTGCCAGACGGCAGATCATTTGTCCTTGCTGATCTTCCTGGTTTAATTGAAGGTGCTCATCAAGGGAAGGGATTAGGGCATCAATTCCTAAAGCATATCGAAAGATGCCGAGTTTTAATCCATATAATCGATATGGGGGCTGAAGATCATCGTGACCCAATTGAAGATTTTAGAATTATTAATGAAGAATTAGCGCAATATGAGTATCGTTTAACTGAAAGACCACAAGTTGTTGTAGCAAATAAAATGGATTTACCGAATGCTGAAGAGAATTTAGCTAAATTTAAATCTGAATATTCAAATATACAAGTATTCAGTGCAATTACGCTTATCTCTGAAGGGTTAGATAGGGTCTTATATACTGTTGCTGATCTACTTGAGAAAACGACAAACTTTATTCAAGATGAGATTCAAAACGAAGTTGTACACTATAAATTTATCGAAGAAATTCCATTTGAAATTCGTCAAATTAAAGAAAACACTTATGAATTATTTGGTGATAGAATTGAGAAACTATTCCATCGTGCCGATATAACAACTGAGCAAGGTGCACAACGTTTTGCTCGTCAATTAAGACATTTAGGCGTTGATCAAGCTCTACGTGCTAAAGGTGTTAAAGATGGAGATATAATTGTTATAAAGGATTACCAGTTCGTATTTATGGATTAATTGTTGTGTTATAATACTTCTATGATTGCATTTATAAAAGGAAAAGTTCATAGTTACACGCTTGATTGGGTTATTTTAGATTGTGGTAATATAGGTTATAAAATCTATTTTGCGCATCCCGAAAAATTAAAACTTAGTGAAGAAGTATTACTTTATACGTATCAATATATTCGTGAAGATGAACATAGTTTGTTTGGTTTTTTAACGCAAACAGATTTTGATTTATTCATAAAATTAATAAGTGTAAAAGGAGTTGGATGTAAAACAGCCAATTCCATTTTTGCATCTAGTAATTCTGATCGATTAATTCAAGCAATTGAGTTATCTGATGTTGACTATTTAAAGAAATTACCTGGTATTGGTGCGAAAACAGCATCACAAATTATTCTTGATTTAAAGGGAAAACTTGTTTCTGATCATAAGGAAGATAGTAAACTATCAAAATCTTTATTAGATACATTTGATGCTTTAAAATCATTGGGCTATAAACAATCTGAGTTGAGTCCTTTAGTTAAACAACTGGAAAAAAATATAGATCAATCAACTGATGCATTATTAAAGTTATCTTTACAGATTCTAGGTCAAAAACGAGGTAAGTAATGGAAGAACGATTATTATCATCAAGTCTTATGCAAGAAGATGAGGACATGAATTTACGTCCTCAATTTTTGAATGAATATGTTGGACAAGAACATTTAAAAGAAAACTTAAGAATATTTATTCAAGCTGCTAAAAATCGTTCAGAAAGTTTAGACCATGTTTTATTATATGGTCCTCCAGGTTTAGGAAAAACCACACTTGCATATATTCTTTCTCATGAAATGGAAAGGAATATAAGAATCACAAGTGGTCCAAGTATCGAAAGATCAGGTGATTTAGCAGCTATTTTAAGTACCTTAGAGCCTGGTGACGTTTTATTCATTGATGAAATTCATCGTTTACCAAAGGTCGTTGAAGAAGTTTTATATCCTGCGATGGAAGATTATGCAATTGATATTGTTGTTGGTAAAGAAGCATCAGTGCGTTCAATACGTTTAGATTTGCCACCTTTTACATTGGTAGGTGCGACAACAAGAGCTGGAGATTTAACAGCACCCTTAAGAGATCGTTTCGGAATTGTTAGCAAATTAGATTATTATACAGTAGTCGAATTAGGCCAAATTATTCATAGAACTTCGAGAGTATTGGAAACACCTATTGATGATGAGGCAATTATTGAGATTGCAAAACGTAGTAGAGGTACACCACGTATTGCTAATCGTTTATTTAGACGTGTAAGAGACTTTGCTCAAGTATTGAATGAAGGGAAAATTAGTTTAGAAATTGCTAAGCACGCACTTGATCGATTAAAAGTTGACCATCTAGGTTTAGATGATGTCGATATACGATATTTGAAGGGAATAATTGAACGTTTTAAAGGCGGCCCAGTTGGATTAGAAGCAATTGCATCAAGTATTCAAGAAGAGGCTATGACTTTAGAAGATGTTTACGAACCTTATTTATTACAAATCGGATTTATAAACAGGACTGCAAGAGGTCGTGTTGTGACTCTAAAAGCATATGAGCATCTAGGACTAAAAATACAAGAAGGGCTTTTTGAGTAATTCTTGTTTTTTTATGTCTTAAATCACAATTTGAAGAAGAATATTTAGATTTTAATTGTAAATATCATTAAAATGTTAAGTAATTTGTAATATATCATACAAATCATTTAAATTACTTAATGACTTTTTTTGTGAATTTAATATATGTTCATCTAATCTTTCATCAAAATAAGCCCACTGAGCCCAAATAAAGTCTACATCCGCATTCTTTGCCATTTCATAACCAACTGGCATATCATCAATGACGAGAATAGATTCGAGTGGTATTTGAAGAATATCAATTATTTGATGAATGGGGTAAGGATTTGGTTTTAGTTTTTCTTTGCCATGATCATGCGCAAAAATTAAGTCTGGTTCAAATCCAAAATGATCAATATAATCTCTTATGATTTCCATAGATTCAGAATACGAAACAACTACGATTTTGCCGTCATTCGCTTTAAATTGAGTTAAGAGTTCTTTCCATCCATCAAATGGGTCTGCCTGTTTAATTTTTGTATGAGATTTCCATATAGTGTATTCTACTTCCATTTCATCATCATTAAATTGATAACGTTCTTTACATAAATGATAAAAACCATGAATAAAACAATGATGATTAAAATCTTCAAATGTTAAAGGTTGTTCGTTTGGTCTAAGTGTTTCCAAGGTATGTAAAAATGCGGGATAGTGAATGCTTTGGCTACTATTTACAACTGTATCATCATGATCGAGTACTAAGCATTTATATTTCATTTCTTTATTTTATCATAAGTTGGTGATAATGCTTATGGTATAATAACTAAGCGAAAGGAGACTTCAAATGAAAGTTTGTCTAATAGCAGGGGGAACAGGTGGTCATATTTATCCAGCTTTAGCATTTGCTCAAGCGCTTAAGGACAATGATTCTAGTCATGAAATCTTTTTTATTGGCAATCATGAAAGAATGGAATCTGAGTTGGTTCCTCAACATGGTTATGCATTTGAAGGCTTATCCACTAAAGGATTACAAGGCAATATATTTCAAAAAATATATGCTTTATATACTTTATTTTTTAATCGAAAAAAAGTTAAATCAATACTAAAAAAATATAGACCTGATGTTGTAATTGGATTTGGTGGTTATGTCTGTGTTCCAGTTATCATGGAAGCAAGACGTTTAAAAATTAAAACATTCTTACATGAACAAAATGCGATTGCAGGTAAAGCTAATCTTTTTTTATCACGATATGTTGATGGAATTGTTGCGAGTTATGAAAATAATTTAAATGAATTTCCTAGAAAAAAAACACGATTACTTGGTAATCCAAGAACGTATGTTTTTTTGAATCACAATAGCCAGACAAATATTTATGATGAATATAGATTTGATTCAAAAAAGAAAACTGTTTTATTTGTTATGGGATCATTAGGTTCAGAATCAATTAATCAAATTATGGGTAGTTTACTTGAGTTGCTTGACTATCACGGAATTCAATCTATTTATGTTACTGGAAAAAAACATTATGACTCATTTATTGAAAATAATGATGAAACAACAAATATTAGAATTGTTCCTTATATTGATCAAAAATCAATTATGCAACAAGTTGACTTAATGGTAACACGTGGTGGAGCTACAACCGCTGCTGAGATAATGGTAACTGGTGTTCCTTCGATAATTATTCCAAGTCCATTTGTACCCAACAATCATCAATTTTATAATGCTAAAGCGTTAAAAGAGAAGAATGCTTGTCTTCTCGTTGAAGAAAGTAATTTAGACAGTCAAAAATTATTCGCAATGATTGTTTCCTTATTAGAGGATGAAGATAGACTTAGAACTATGGGTATGAATGCTCAATTATTAGGGCATCCAAATGCTGCTCAGAATTTTATAAATTGGATTTTTGAGGAGTTTAATAATGGATAATTTGTTTAATATTCTAAGTGATTTTGGAAATGTAAAAGAGCTTGTTTCGATAAAGACTTTGACAACTTATAGAATTGGTGGAATTTCAAGATATGTTTTTTATCCAAGATCGATTGAAAGTTTAATAGAAAGTATTAGTTATTTAGAGAAACATAGTATTAATTTTAAAGTTTGGGGAATGGGCTCAAACATACTATCCTCAGATGATAATTATGATGGAGTTATTATCAAACTTGATCAAATGTTAAATAAAATTGATCTAAAGAATGATACCGTTTTAGTAGATGCTGGTGTCAGTTTAATAACTTTAGCATATAAAACTTGCTTAGTAGGTTTATCTGGGTTTGAGTTTGCGACAGGCATTCCTGGTTCTGTAGGTGGTGCAATTTATATGAATGCAGGTGCTTATAAACATGATACCTATGAAATTCTTAATAAAGTTTTAGTTCTTAAAAATGGTAATTTAGTTTGGATGAAAAAGCATGAGATAGAATTTACATATCGACATACAAGTTTTTGTGATCATAAAGATTGGATAATCTTAAAAGCTGAGTTTAAACTTAGTAAGGGGAATGTAGATGATATTCAGAGAATTATTGAAGATCGAAAACAAAGAAGATTTCAATCTCAACCATTAAACTTACCAAGTGCTGGAAGTGTTTTTAGAAATCCAAGTAATATGTTTGCATGGCAAGTCATTGATGAGGTTGGATTGCGTGGAAAACAAATTGGTGGAGCTATGTTTTCTTTAGTGCATAGTAATTTTATAGTTAACATTAATGATGCAAAAGCTAATGATGTTTATGAACTCATTCAATTAGCTATACGTTTAAGTAAAGAGAAATTAAATATTGATTTAATACCTGAAGTAGAGTTCTTTAATTGGAGATAGTATGACTGAAATTCCTTCTGTTGATGAGTTAATTTCTAATTCAAGAAATGAAAAGAAATTAAACCGAAAAAGAAAAGTTATTAAAGTGTTACTAACGATTGTTTCTTTTTTAATCTTCTCATTTTCCGTGTATTATTATTTTAATGCACCAATTTCTAAATTGAATAAAATAAATGTCTATGGAAGTTCAAATATAAGTGAGTCATTTGTAAGAAATCATTTGTTTAATGCAAGTGCTAAATTTTCCATTTTAGATTTTGGATTTATTCTGACAAGAGATATAGAAAAAAATCCATTATTAAAATCGATAGAATTAAAATATAACAAGTCAAACGAGTTGAATGTGTATATTCATGAATACGATGTATTAGCGTATATAAATGACTTACAAGCGGTTTTGATTGAATCGGGGCAATTATATTCATTTAATGAATTTGACCCAATATCATTAAAAGAATTGATTTATATTACGGGATATGATGAAGAGATTGAGTATTTACGACTAAAAGATGCTTTAATAGATTTAGGTGATAGTACAAAATTAATGATTTCTGAAATAATTCAAGAAGAAAAGAGTTATGACAAGTATTACGCAAAATTAATTATGTATGATGGAATTATCGTGTATTCATCGTTAACTACTTTAAATGTTTTAGATGATTATGTATCTATTCGTAGTGCTTTAAATCCTGAACATCAGTGTATAGCCATTGACGAAATTAAAGCTGTGCCGTATAGTTTTTCTTGTTTACCGTGAATTTTTGAATAAAATTTAATATTTGATATAATAAAAATGCAACAAAGGAGAAAAATATGTCAATCGAGCGATCAACGCAATTAGGTAATATCAATATTAGTCATGAAGCAATCGCCAGTCTTGCTGGAGGGGTTGTTACTGAATGTTATGGCGTTGTTGGTATGGCATCTCAAAAAGTATTAAAAGATGGGATTGCTGAACTCTTAAGAAAAGAGAACTACAGTAAAGGTGTTATAGTTAGAGAAAGTAATCAAGGTTTAGAACTTGATCTATACATTATTATTAGTTTTGGAGTAAAAATCTCTGAAGTTGTTAATGAAGTACAAAAGAAATGTAAGTATGTATTAGAAAAATCTCTTGATTTGAAATTTAATGGAATTAATGTTTATGTTCAAGGCGTTAGGATGATTGGTTAGGTGCAAAATGAATAAACTAGACGGATCCTTATTTAAATCCATGTTGGTGAGTGGAGCAAATAACTTAACAAATCATCACCACGAAGTTGATGCTTTAAATGTTTTTCCTGTGCCTGATGGCGATACTGGAACAAATATGAATTTAACGTTTACAGCTGGCGTTAAAGACACACAATCTGTTTTATCGATGAATGTAGGGGATATTGCAAAAGTTTTATCTAAAGGTTTATTAATGGGTGCTCGTGGTAATTCTGGTGTTATTTTATCTCAGATTTTTAGAGGGTTTTATCAAAGTGTTGATGGCAAATCAGAGCTTACAACAAAAGATTTTGCAGATGCTTTTGTAAAAGGGACTGAGATTGCTTATAAGGCTGTTATGCGACCAGTTGAAGGTACTATTTTAACAGTATTACGAGAAAGTAGTAAGCAAGCTTTTGATTATTTGGACACATATCCTAGTAAGAACATCTTGGAGTATTTTGATTTTTTAATCGCTGCAGCGCATGAATCTCTATTACGCACACCTGACTTATTACCTGTATTAAAAGAAGTGGGTGTTGTTGATAGTGGTGCTTATGGGTATATCAAGATTCTAGAGGGTTTTCGATTAGGTTTAAAAGGAACACCTGTTACTTTACTTGAAAATATAGAAACTGCTGAAGGTGTTCAAAAGAACTTAGAGAATGAAGAATTTGGTTATTGTACCGAATTTATTATTCGTCTAAATGATGAAACTATTCGAAGTTTTAAAGAAGAAGAGCTAAGAGATCGCTTAGCACGCATTGGTGATTCATTAGTGGTTGTACAAGATGAAGAAATAGTTAAGGTACATATTCATACTTTAATTCCTGGTGATGCATTAAATATTGGTCAACGTTATGGTGAATTTGTTAAACTTAAGATTGAAAACATGCAAGAACAACATGATCATTTATCACATATGAAGAATGATGCTCCAATTAAGAAAGCTGAAAAGAAGAAATATGCTATTATAGCCGTTGCGGCGGGTGATGGAGTCAAAGAATTATTTGAATCATATCGTGTTGACGTTGTTATAAGTGGTGGTCAAACAATGAATCCATCTACTGAAGATTTTGTTGCTGCAATACAATCTTTAAACGCAGAACATATTTTTGTTCTTCCAAACAACTCAAACATTATTCTTGCTGCACAACAAGCTGAATCACTCATAGAAGATACGGATGTTAGAGTATTACCTACAAAGAGTATTCCGCAAGGGTTAAGTGCTTGTATAATGTTCAATCCAGAGGTTAGTGTTGAAGACAATGTTAATGAAATGACAGCCGCCTTCAAGAATGTTAAAACCGCGATGGTAACCTATGCAATTAAAGATACAAGTTTTGAGGGTGTAGAAATCAATGCTGGTGATTATATGGGTATCTTGGAAAAATCAATTGTATGTAGCACGCATAATAAGATAGATGCGACAAAAGAATTGTTAAAACAATCTATCTCAGATGATGATGGATTGATTACACTATTAATTGGTGAAGATGTTAGTGATGAGGAACAAACTATGATTGAAAATTATATTTCAACAGAATTTGATCATTGTGAAGTTGAGGTAACAAAAGGGTTACAGCCTGTTTATTCCTTTATCTTTGGAATCGAATAAAAGGGCATCTAGCCCTTTTCTTTTATATGAAACTTAACCAACTTAAACTTACTAAACGTTTATTTGAGAAACTTAATCAAGCAGGATTTGAAACTGTTGAATCTTTATTATGGTATTTTCCATATAGATATGAAGAAATAAATATAGTTCCATATTCTGATTGGAAAATTGGAGATAAAGTTTGGTTAGAAGGTATAATACAAGAACCATTTAAATGTTTAAGATTACCTAAGAATCGGACTGTTACACGATTTATGTTTCAAAGTAATCAAGGCTTGTTTCAAGTAAGTATATTTAATCGCCCATGGTTAAAATCTAATATGCAGATAAGTCTACAAGCTCGATATGATGGAAACAATAATTTAGTTGGATTAAATTATAATACACATCCATTAATGGAACAGTTAGGAATACTACCTGTTTATTCATTAACAAAAGATTTAAGTAATAAAGATTTTATAAATGCTATATCAAAAGCAATGAATTACTACGATGCATGTATCTTAAATGATGTTCCAGAAGAATATCGAATGAAATATAAGCTACTAACGTTAAAACAATCTATATTTCACATACATAAACCGCAAAGTCTAAATGCAGTATTTATGGCCAAACGAACGTTAAAATATGAAGAGTTTTTAAGGTTTCAAACAAAATTACAACTCAATCGACAAGTCAACTTTGGACAAATGTTTGGTAAGAGTAAAATATTTGATCGTAGAATTATTAATGAATGGATAAAACATCTACCTTTTGAATTAACTCATCAGCAAATCAATGTATTAGATGAAATCTTAAATGATTTACAATCAAAACAAAGAATGAATCGATTATTACAAGGTGATGTTGGTAGTGGAAAGACAGTAATAGCCGCTTTAGCAATTTATTCTACTGTACTTTCACATTATCAAGCTGCATTACTTGTACCGACCGAAATTTTAGCGAAGCAACATTATTTAAGTATTAAGAGTTATTTACCAGATAACATAAGAGTAGAAGTTCTTTATTCATCGCTTAGTATAAGCCAAAAAAGAAGTATATTAGAGCGATTGAAGAACAATGAAATTGATGTATTAATTGGAACACATTCAATAATTCAAGAAGATGTTAAGTTTTATAATTGTGGACTAGTTGTTGCAGATGAACAACATCGATTTGGAGTTGAACAAAGAAGAATGTTAAGTGATAAGGGTGATAAAGTTGACTTTTTACTTATGAGTGCAACACCTATTCCAAGGACTTTAGCTTCAGTGTTATTCAATGATTTAAATATTTCGACAATAACGTCATATCATTCAAGCAAGAAACCAATTGAAACACATTTAATAAAATCAAATAGTATTAAACCAATCTATGAATTATTAATGGATCGTTTAAAGCAAAACGATCAAATATACTTTGTTTGTCCTAGTATTGAGTTTGATGAAAATAGAACTGTTAAAAGTGTTGATCAAATCTATCAAGCACTACACAAAGGGTTTCCAAATAACATTCGAATAGGTATGTTACATGGTAAGCTTTCTCAAGAGGAAAAAGACTCCGTTTTAAATAAATTTATCAATCATTCAATTGATTGTTTAGTTACAACAACTGTAATTGAAGTTGGGGTTAATGTTCAATCAGCAAATACGATGGTAATATACGATAGTGATCGATTTGGACTCTCTCAGTTACATCAATTAAGAGGCCGAGTTGGTCGAGGGAGTGTCGAAGGCTTGTGTTTCTTATTAACTGATTCTGAGGAAGATCTAAGTGTTGAACGTTTGAAAGTGCTTGAGAACAGTCAAGATGGATTTGAAATTGCGAATAAAGACCTTGAATTACGTGGCCCTGGTGAAATATTTGGATTAAAACAGTCAGGAATACCAAGTTTTTTGATTGCAAATGTTGTATTAGATCAAGCAATTTTAGTTACAGCACAAAAAGATAGTTTAGAAATTTTAAATAAACAGCTGATTTTTAAGGATTGGATTAATTATTGCTTAAAAGACCTTGAAAATCAGAGAATGGATTAAGGTATAATAGAACTATGAATTTACATCAATGGTTAAAAAAACACGATATTGTAACAAATAACATTCAATTAATTGAATGTGCTTTTGTTCATCGATCATATTTACATGAACATCCTAATTCATATCCTGAAGACAATCAAAGACTTGAGTTTATGGGTGATGCTGTTTTACAACTGTGGACAGCATCTTATCTATATAGCTTGGATCCAAAGATGTCAGAAGGTGAAATGACAAAACTTCGTTCCAAGATGGTTTGTGAGAGTTCATTAGCTAAAATTGCATTTGATTTAGGATTGAATAATTTCTTAAAATTAGGACATGGTGAGATTTTAGAACAAGGACAACTTAGGGACTCTACTGTTGCGGATGTGTTTGAAGCATTCTTGGGGGCTTTATATCTTGATTCTGAATATACGTATGTTAACCCTCTATTAAAAAGTGTTTTTAAAAACATTCATGAGTTTGAGCACTATAAAAATATTACTGATTTTAAAACTGAATTACAGGAATATGTTCAAGCTGATAATAAGCGTACGATTAGCTATGTTTTGTTAAGTGTAGAAGGTCCATCAAACCAAAGAATATTTGAAACAGGTGTTCAAATTGATGGAATAACGTATGGTAAAGGAAAGGGAAGCTCTAAGAAAAGAGCTGAACAAGCTGCAGCTAAAGAAGCATTAGCGAAACTAGTGAAATGAGGTAAATATGAATTTAGATCTATATAGCGAAACTGTTGGGTTGAGTTATGAAGAAGCAATAAAAGAAGCAGAGCGTTGTTTAAACTGTCGTCATAAACCATGTGTAGATGGTTGTGTAGCACATATGGAAATCCCATCTATGATAAAAGCTTTCTTGGAGGGAAGGGGCGAAGAAGCTAAGCAAATTGCGGAATCAAAAAATAGTTTTCCAGAAATTTGTGGTAGAGTCTGTTATCAAGACATTCAATGTGAAGCAAAATGTGTACGAATGAAGATGAATGCTCCTGTTAAAATTGGACTAATTGAACGTTTTATTGGTGATAACTATAAATCGAATAAAGTAGTTGATACACATTCTAAAGGGAATATAGCGATTATTGGAAGTGGTCCGTCTGGTTTGTCCTGTGCAACAACATTAAAGCAAGCTGGTTTTAATGTTACTGTGTTTGAAAAGAAATCAATTCTTGGAGGTGTCTTGAAATTTGGTATACCTCCATATCGACTACCCAATAATATTGTTGATAATCGAATTCAAGAACTAATAAACTTGGGAGTAGAATTTAAAATTGAAGAAAACTTTGGAAGAACAAGAGATTATATTTCTTTATTCAACGAAGGATTTGATGCAATGTATTTAGCTATGGGCGCGTCAAAACAGAATTTTTCAAAAATTGAAAATTCAGATCATCCCAAAGTTATCGGTTGGAAACAATTCTTAAGCATTTTAAACATTGGTGAAGATTCGTTCCATGAACACTTTCGTCATATAAAACGTTTGTGTGTTGTTGGTGGAGGAAATGTTGCGATGGATGTTGCAATATCTGCCGCAAAATTTGGTATTGATACACATCTTGTTTATCGCAGGACGATTGACTTAATGCCTGCTCGTAAAGCTGAAGTCGAGGAATGCATTCATCTAGGTGTTAATGTTCATGAATTAGTTGATCCTATTGCAGTTTACGATAAGGATGAGAGTCTAAGAGTTAAATGTAAACGAACTAAATTAGTTAAAGTAGATGAATTTGATCGCGGTACGATAGTAGATGATGTTGGAGTATTTGAACTTGATTGTGACTTGATGGTTATGGCAATTGGTTCAAGTGTTAAAAAATTAAATTTCGACGGATTGGCACTTGATGCTCAAGGAAGAATTTGTGTGGACGAGAATTTTCAAACTAATATTGATCGAGTTTATGCAGCTGGTGATATTGTCAGTGGAGCAAAAACTGTTATCCATGCATTATCTGCAGGGAAAATTGCTGCGCAATCTATAATAAGTAGATTTAGTAAGGGTAATGAATGAATATTCAGGATTTAATACAAAAACTTAATATTAATGCGATGGATCGTATCTATTTTAATGATGCGAAAATAATCAATATTAAATTATTCCAATCTCAAAAACGTGCTGAAATTGAATTACAATTAAAACAAGTTTTACCTTTTTCTCTTTATAGCTCTTTTGTTAATTCGATTAAGAGCTATATTAATCTAGATTGTACAGTGTTTATAAATGCATTTGATTGTGATTTAACTCATAAGGATTTGCAACTCTATGTTAATCAAATAATTGATTATTTACATTTAAATGAGCTTGAACAGAATAAACTGAGTTTATTAGAAGATAAGATTCTATACTTCATCATAGAAAGCGATCAACCAACTGAGAATTTTAACAATCAATTGCATAAATTACAGGACGGACTTAAACAATTTGGAATAAATTATACTTGTAAATCTAGAATCAAGAAAGATGAACCAATCGAGATTGAATCGATACCGCAAATGCAGACTATTGAACCTGAGTTTAATAAAACTCAATTAAAAAATAAACGCATCAAAAAGGAAGATAGTACAATTATTCCTTTAAAGGAATGCGTTTTAGGTCAACGTGGTGTTAAGGTAAAAGGTAAGATATTTCAAATAGATAGCCAGTGGATTAAAAATAATACTACGTTAAGACAAACTGTTTATTTTTTTGATGAAACAGATGCACTTTCATTTAGTCAATTCTTAGATGATAAAAGTCAAATTGAAAAGTTTGGTTTACTAAACAAAGGTGATTGTATAGAAGTATATGGTGATATAGTTTATGATAATTTCTCTAAAGACATGCAAATTCAAGTAAAAGATATTAGACTAATCCCAGATTGGATGGTTCGACGTGATGATGCAAATGATAAACGTATTGAGCTTCATCTACACACTAATATGTCTGAAATGGATGGAGTTAGTGTTATAGAAGCTTACATTAATCAAGCTTATCAATGGGGTCATTCAGCCATCGCAATCACAGATCACCATTCTGTTCAAGCATATCCAAAGGCTCAAAAAGCAGTTGAAGGATTGTTAAAAAAGAATCCTACGAAATCTTTTAAGATGATTTATGGGATAGAATTTAATATGGTAGAATCTAGATTTAATATTGTCTATAATCCTAAGAAACAAAATATACATGACTCTACGTATGTTGTTTTAGATTTAGAGACAACAGGATTATCGACTGATTTTGACCGAATAATAGAGTTTGCAGCAATAAAAGTTCAATCTGGAATGATCATAGATCGAATACAAATGTTTGTTAATCCTCATCAAAAATTAAGTGCGTTTATCACTGAAAAGACACATATCATGCAAAATGATGTGGATGGGGCAAAATCAATTGAAGAAGTGATTGATCAATTGTTAGACTTTATGGATGATCATATTTTATTGGCGCACAATGCAAGTTTTGACATTGGGTTTCTTAATGCAAATTTGGTTCGTTTAAATCGACCAGTTTTAAATAATACAGTTATTGATACACTTGATTTATCAAAAGCTTTATTAAAAGATAAAAAGTATTATCGATTAGGAGTAATAGCAAAGCATTATAAAATTTCTTATGATGAATCTGGTGCACATAGAGCTGATTATGACACTGAAGTTCTAAATCAGGTTTTTAGTAAAATGTTGCTTTCAGATGAATTATCAAAAATTAAATTTGTTGACGAGCTTAATCTTCTTGATCATTCTTTAGCTTATCAAAAGAATATGAAAAAGCATATTAATTTGTTAGCTAAAAATCAAAATGGACTAAAAGATTTATTTAAGCTTGTTTCTATCGCTCATACAGAAAGATTAACTAATTCTTCACAAACAAAGAGTGAAAATGATGGAAGTATTAGTGAACCTCGAATCTGTCGCGAAGATATTCAAAAATTAAGAAGTAATCTACTTGTTGGAAGTTCTTGTTTTAATGGTGAGATATTTGAATTAGCTGCTAATCGTTCTAAAATCGAATTAGTAAATGCAATGGGTTTTTATGATTATATTGAAATTCAACCTCTAGAAAACTATAGACCACTTATTGAAAATAATTCTGTTGTTAGCGAATTAAGACTAAAAGAGATTATTCTTAAAATTGTGAATACTGCAATTGAATGCAATAAGTTGATTGTTGCGACAGGTGATGCACATTATTTGAATCCTATTGATAAACGTTTTAGAGATGTTTATATTCAAGCTAAAGGGGTTGGTGCTGGGCGCCATCCACTCTATATTTATAATGAACAAAGAAGACAAATGTCGGTAGCACCAGATCAACATTTACGAACGACTCAAGAGATGCTTGATGCTTTTAATTTTATTGATAAAGAATTAGCGTATCGAATTGTTATCACAAATCCGAAAATAATAGCTAATCAAATTGAATCTGTTAAAGCAATCAAGAATGATCTATACACCCCAAGCATAGAGGGAGCAGATGAAAATTTAAGAAAAATTGTTTATGAGAATGCTCATTCTAAGTATGGTAATCCTCTTCCTGAAATTATTTACAATCGCATAGAAAAAGAACTAAACTCAATTATTACTCACGGGTTCGGAGTTATTTACTATATAGCACATTTATTAGTTAAGAAATCGATTGATGATGGTTATATGGTCGGTTCACGTGGATCTGTTGGTTCTTCATTAGTTGCTACTTTGGCGAATATTACAGAAGTTAATCCATTAGCACCTCATTATGTATGTCCTAAATGTCATCATTCAGAATTTATCAATGATGGCTCGAGTGATAGTGGATTTGATTTAGGAAATAAGCTTTGTCCTAAGTGTGATACTTATATGGATATGGATGGTCACGATATTCCATTCGAAACTTTCCTTGGTTTTGAAGGAGATAAAGTACCTGATATCGATTTGAACTTTTCGGGAGATTATCAAGATAAAGCACACGCATATACAAAAGTATTGTTTGGAGAAGATCATGTTTTTAGAGCTGGAACGATTTCAACAGTAGCTCAAAGAACTGCTTATGGCTATATTAAAGGTTATTTAGAAGAAATGGGGCTACAAAATACATATCGTCAAGCTATGATGTTATATCTTGCGAATGGCTGTGAAGGAGTTAAGAAAACATCTGGTCAACATCCAGGTGGTATTATTGTTATTCCACAAGATAACGATGTTCATGATTTTACACCAGTTCAATATCCTGCAAATAAGAGTCAATCTGAATGGTTAACGACTCATTTTGAATTTGCTGATATTCATGATAATGTATTAAAACTGGACATATTAGGACATGTAGATCCGACAGCAATGAAGTTCTTAGAGAAGTATTCTGATGTTGATGTTCGCCAAATTAAAATGAATGATGAAGAAGCCATTTCAGTATTCTCTTCTACAAAAGCCTTAAAAATTAAAAATCCGAATTATTCTGAAAAAACGGGTGCAGTTGGATTACCTGAATTTGGTACTGGATTTGTACGTCAGATTCTTGAATTAACTCAACCTCAAAAATTTTCTGACTTAGTTCGAATATCAGGTCTATCGCATGGAACAGATGTTTGGTTAAATAATGCCAAAAGCTTGATTGAGGAAGGGTATACATTGAATGATGTTATTGGTTGTCGTGATGATATTATGGTTTATTTAATTCATAAAGGTCTACCTGCTAAATCTGCTTTTGATATCATGGAATCGGTACGTAAAGGTAAAGGTTTAAAAGAAGAATGGAAGGCTTTAATGGCGTCGTATAATGTTCCTGAGTGGTATATACAATCTTGTTTAAAAATAAAATATATGTTTCCAAAAGCGCATGCTATAGCGTATGTACTTATGGCTGTTAGAGTGGCATGGTTTAAAGTCAATAAACCATTAGTCTATTATGCTAGTTATTTTAGTCTTAGAGCTACAGCACATGAGTATGAAACTTATATTCTTGGTGAAGCTAAGGTTTTGGAAAGACTTAAAGATATTCAACGAAGATTAAGTGATAATCGCTTGAAATCAAGCGTTACACATAAAGAAGAAGAACTTGTATCAAGTTTAGAAGTTGTTTATGAAATGATGAGTAGAGGTTATTATTTTAGCCCTTTACAACTCAATGTATCACAAGCATCTGAGTTTATAATTGATCCTAAGAATTCAAAAAATCTAATTCCACCATTTACAATTGTTGATGGCTTAGGTGAAAACGTTGCAAAATCGATTGTTCATGCTCGTGAAAAGAAATCATTTATATCAAAGGAAGATTTGGTTTCTAGAACATTAGTTAATACCACTGTTGTAAAAAAATTTGATGCATTTGGTCTTTTGGAACACCTTGATGATGAAAATCAAATGAGCTTGTTTTAGACTTGTATTTTATTTAAAAAGAGAGTAATATATTAAACGTAGATAGAAAACAAGGAGTGGTTCGCCACTCCTTACTTATTGTTTAAGGAGAATATGGAACTAAAAGCACTAGAAACACTCATTTTACCAGTATTAAAAGATCACAAGTGTGAACTTGTCGAATTGCGATGGACACAAGAATCATCAATGAAGATTTTGCAATGTGCCATTATGTTTGATGATGGGTCAATGGACTTAGACACTTGTTCGATCATTGCATCTGAAATTTCACCTTTATTGGATGAAAGTTATCTAAAGGATATGACCTATTATTTAGAGGTATGCTCTCCAGGTGCAGAACGCGAATTGAAGAATGATGAAGATATTACGCGATCTATATTAAAAGAGGTAAAGATTTTGTTTATTCATCCGATTGAAAAATCTCTAGAATGGACGGGTACTTTGATTAGTTATAAAGATGGTTTAGGTTCAATCCAAGTGCAGATTAAATCAAGAAAAAAAGTATTGAAGTTTGATAAAGATAATATTGCTAAAATACGTTTAGCAGTCAAAATTTAAGGAGAATAAGAATGAATTTTAAAGATTTCTTAGCCGCTATGCAGGCTTTAGAAGGCAATCGCAACATTACTAAAGAAATAGTTTTAGAGGCTCTAAATGAGGCTCTTATTAAAGCATATCGTAAGCATATTGAAATTCCGGATGCACTTGTTAAGGTTGAGATTGATCAAAATACAGGTGAAGTAGGACTGTATCAACAATATGCAATTGTTGAAGAAGTTGAAGACGATGAATTAGAACTTTCATTGAAGGATGCATTAGAAATTAACCCTGATTTCAAAGTGGGTGATTTACACAGTGTTAAAGTTAATATTGATGAGCTTGGAAGAGCTGCGGCACTTTTAGCTAAAAACGTCATGAAACAAAAGATTCGTGAAGCAGAGAAAAAGGCTGTTTATGATGAATATATAGACAAACTTGATGAAATGGTTATCGGTATCGTTGAATCAGTAGAAGAAAAGTTTGTAGTTGTAAATCTTGGGAAAACATTAGCAATGATGCCTAAGGCTGCTCAGATTCCAAATGAAATTTATAAAGAAGGCCAAAAAATCCGTTTAGTAATAACTGAGGTAACAAAAGACACGAAGGGTGCACAGGTTTTAGTTTCCCGCGCTGACACTAAACTCGTTAAACGATTATTTGAGAAAGAAGTTCCAGAAATCTTCCAAGGTATTGTTGAAATCAAAGCTATTGCTCGTGAAGCTGGTGAACGTACTAAAATGGCTGTCTTCTCAAAAAGAGATGATGTTGATCCAATTGGTGCATGTATTGGACCTCGTGGTTCACGTGTACAAGTCATTATTGAAGAACTAAAAGGCGAGAAAGTTGACATATTTGAATGGCGTGAAAACGTTATTGAACTTATTAAAAACGCTCTTAGTCCTGCTCAGATTCTTGCAGTGCTACAAAGTGAAGAAAAGCGGGGAATTATTGTTGTCGTAGAAGATGATCAATTATCTCTAGCAATTGGTAAAAAAGGTAAGAATGCTCGCTTAGCTGTTAGACTTACTGGAATGAAGATTGATATCAAATCAAAATCTGATATTGAAGCTGAAGGACGTAACTGGCAAAAAGATGCTGCTGATTTTGCCTTAGAACAAGAAGCTAAAATTGTTGAAAGAAAAGCACGTAAATTACAAGAAGAACGTGCAAAACAAGCTGAAGTTGAAGCGATTAAACAAAAAGAATATGAAAATCTTAATGAAGATATTACTTTAAAAGACGATGAAGATGTTCTTGATGTTTATGAAGAAAAAGAGTTTATCACTTCAGAAATTATCGAAGAAAAGGTTGTTGAAGTTAAACCAGATGAAACTCTTGAAGTTAAACCGACGAAGAAAATTGACGAGAAAGTTGAAAAAGTAGAAAAAGTTAAGAAAGAACGTAAACCTCTTGAAGTACGTCATGATTATGTTTCTAAATTTGAGGCTATCGCTGACAATAAACCAACTGCTATAGATAAGAAAGAACCGTTTAAACGTAAAACTAAGAAACAAGAAGAAGAGGAAAGACGTTTACGACCTTCCGAACTCAAGAAAGATAAGGATTATGATATCAAGATTGAGTATACAGAAGAGGAACTTGCTGAAATTGCACTTAGAGAAGCTGTAGAGAATAAGCAATGGGATGATGAAATTGATTTCGATGAGTTTGAAGATTATTATGAGGATGAAGAATAAGAAAAGGGAGGGTGTTTATGAAAAAAATACCATTAAGACGATGTGTTGCGACGATGACACAGGTTCCCAAAAAAGAATTATTAAGAATTGTTCGTTCACCAGAAGGTGAAATAAAGATTGATTTAACTGGTAAAGCAAATGGACGTGGTGCTTATTTATTAAAAACTTTGGAAGCAGTTGACTTAGCTCAGAAAAAAGGAGCGTTGAATCGTGCGTTGGAATGTCAAATTCCAAATGAGATTTATGATGATATACGTAATCTAATTAAAGATGCAAAGTAACTTAGCGTTCATAGGATTAGTAAAACGTGCAAATGCGATATTAAGTGGTGATCGTATGATTGAAGGAATACGGAAGAAGTCTGTTTATTGTGTATTATTAACCAATAATGCATCTTCACGTACTCAAAAAGTCATTCGAAATAAATGTGCATTTTACAATATACCAATTATTGATTCTATTGATACAAATGAACTTCAGTCAGTTATAGGCGAGAACGTAGTTGCAATAGGAATTAATAATTATGAAATGGCACAAAAAGTATTAAAAGAAATGAGGTGTTTGTATGGCGACGAAACCAGTCAAAAAAGGGAACAAGAAAACAAATAAAGGTAATAATTCATTTCGTGAATTTAAACCTAGAGCAGAACTTGTTACACAAATAAGTTATGAGGACGGAATTACGGTTTCAGCACTTGCTGAAAAACTTAATAAGAACTCAAGTGACTTAATTAAATTGTTATTTATGCTTGGTAAGATGGTAACGATTAATTCCAATTTAGATGATGAAACAGTGCAGTTAATTTGTATGGAATATAATGTTGAAGTCACTAAAGAAGAACCAGTAGATGAGAATAGCTTAGAAGATACAGATATTGATGATGCAAAAGATTTAATTGATCGTTCTCCTATTATTACAATCATGGGGCATGTTGATCATGGTAAAACAAGTTTACTTGATGCAATTCGTAAAACTAAAGTTGCTGAAGGTGAGCATGGTGGTATCACACAGCATATTGGTGCTTATCAAGTAACTGTAAATAATAAAAAATTAACATTTTTAGATACTCCTGGTCATGAAGCATTTACTTCAATGCGTGCACGTGGCGCAAAAGTTACGGATATAGTAATTATTGTTGTTGCAGCAGATGATGGTGTTATGCCGCAAACAAGAGAAGCAATTGATCACGCGAAAGCAGCTGGTGTACCAATTATTGTCGCTATTAACAAAATTGATAAACCTGGCGCAAATTTTGAAAAATTGTATAATTCAATGGCAGATTTAGATCTTACTCCTGAAGAGTGGGGTGGAGATGTTATGTTCTGTAAATTATCCGCAAAAACTGGAGAAGGTATCCAAAATTTATTAGAATCTATTTTAGTTGTTTCTGAGGTACAAGGATTAAAAGCAAATCCAAAACGTTTGGCTACGGGTTCTGTAATTGAGGCTCGTTTGGATAAGGGTCGTGGTCCTGTTTCAACTCTATTAGTTCAAAATGGCACATTAAAAACTGGAGATATTTTAGTTGTTGGTGCATGTTTTGGTAAAGTACGTAAGATGACTGATGATAGAGGTCGCGAAATTAAAGAAGCTAAACCTTCAACACCGGTAGAAATCATTGGGTTAAATGATGTCCCAGTTGCTGGAGATAATTTCAAGGTTTTCGATAATGAAAAACAAGCAAGAGCTTTAGCAGAACGACGCTCACAAGTTAAGATTGATGCTGAGCGAAAAGGAAGTAGTTCCGTAAGTTTAGAAGAACTATCTAAAGCAATTGAGGACGGAATGTTACAAGAGATTAATCTTGTTGTTAAAGCAGATGTACAAGGTTCCGCGGAAGCAATCAAGCAAGCATTGGAAAGAATCCAAGTTGAAACAGTTCGTATCAATGTTATTCGTTCTACTGTTGGGGCAATCAGTGAATCTGACATTATGTTAGCTTCTGCTAGTAAAGCGATTGTAATTGGCTTTAATGTACGTCCTGACGCAGTTGTAAGAAAGAAAGCAGAAGAAGAAGGTATTGATATTCGTTTATACAATGTTATTTATGACGCGGTAAACGAAATGGAAAGTGCAATGAAAGGTCTGTTAGCACCAGTCTTTAAAGAAGTTGTTCTCGGTCAAGCATCTGTAAGACAATTATTCAAAGTTTCTAAAATAGGCACCATTGCAGGTTGTATGGTAACAGATGGTAAATTAGTTAGAGATGCTAAAGTACGTATTATTCGTGATGGTACAGTTGTTTATACAAGTAAGTTATCTACACTAAAGAGATTCCAAAACGATGCTAAAGAAGTAGCGGCTGGGTATGATTGTGGTTTAACTATTGACGGATTCAATGATATCAAAGAAAATGATGTTATAGAAGCGTATGAGGATCAAGAAGTTCCTCAAGTGTAGGAGGATTTTATGGCAATAAGACAACAAAGAATTGCGCAAATAATCTTAAAAGAAGTATCAGAAATGTTACAATTTGAGATAAAAGACGCAGAAATTGGTTTTGTGACTGTAGCGGATGTTGAGATGAGTAATGACTATTCATATGCTAAGATTTTTGTTACTTTTCTCGATAAAGAAAAAGGTGAAGAAAATCAATTAAAAGCATTAAATCGATATGCGAAATCTATTAGAGGTGCATTGGGAAAGAAGCTAATGATTCGCAAAATACCAGAAATTAGTTTCCATATTGATGCTTCGTTTGAGCAAGGTAGACGTATTGATGAAATCATTGATTTATTGAATAAGAAGAAAATAAACTAAAAGCCGAGAAATCGGCTTTATTTATTGAATCTAATCCTATAAGTACATTTTTGACAAAGTGGTTCAATACATTTTCTCTTTTTAAATCCATTGATAATGTTAATAAATCTAGGTTTATCTAAACAGTCTTTTAAAGATTCTTCAAAAATATTTCCAATACTTAGTAATCCATCCATATCTAAGCAACAAGGTGTTATTTCACCATTGGATAAAATAGCTAACATGATAGATCCTGCATGGCAGGTGCCTTCAATTGATTGATAAGGATTATGAATATTAGGCCATTCAAATTCATTTTCCAAATCGACATATAAGTTCTTTTTTATTTTATTTCTTTTTTGATTAAGTTGTAGAGAATCATTGTTTGTTAATGCACATATAAGTTTTACTAATTTTGAATCATTAAATGTCCACAAACGTAAAAATAATGATAAATGGGAGTTCTCAATTGTACTTATTAACTGTTTTAGAGTCATATAATTTGAATCATCCTTATTCATTTGAGCAGAATGAATCGATACACTTAATTGAACAAGGGCAGGATGAGAATACAGTTTTGGGTCAACTTGGCTTAACAATGTACCGTTTGTAACTAAATGGACTTTTAATCCATATTCATAACTATTATCCAAAAATTCTAATAAATGAGGATGCATAAAAGGTTCGCCTTGTACATGCAAATAGATATGATCTGAATATGGTTTAATTTGTTCAAGGATTCGTTTGAACTCATTTTGATTCATAAATTTATGTACACGGTTATTTTTTGAACAAAATGTACAACTTAAGTTACAAACATTCGTAATTTCTATATAAATTCGTTTAAACATAAAACCATTCTATCACTTAAATAAAAAAAGTAGGAATAAATCCTACTTATTGTGTTCTAAAACGTGCTAAGAATTCTTTTGTACGTTCTTCTTTTGGATGATTAAACAATTGGTCGGGTGTGCCTTCTTCAAGAATTATTCCTTTATCCATGAATAACACTCGATCCGAAACTTCTTTTGCGAATGACATCTCATGAGTAACAATTATCATTGTACGATGTTCATGTGCTAATGATTTAATAACGTTTAATACTTCTCCAACCATTTCTGGATCTAAGGCAGAAGTTGGTTCGTCAAACAATAATACTTTTGGTTCCATACAAAGTGTACGTGCAATTGCAACACGTTGTTTCTGCCCACCAGATAAGGTCATAACGGATGTTTTTGCGAACTGTGATAGACCAACTTTTTCAAGCGTTTCAAGTGCTAGTTTTTCAGACTGAGCTCTAGATTTTTTAAGTACTTTCATTTGGCCAATCACACAGTTTTCTAGAACACTTAAGTGTGAGAATAAATTAAATGACTGAAATATCATACCTACTTGAGCTCGATAACTATTTATGCCTTTAATACTTGAAAGAATATCTCTTCCTTCAAATTGAATTGATCCACTTTGATAAGATTCTAGTAAATTTATACATCTTAAGAGGGTGCTTTTCCCACTTCCACTTGAACCTATAATACTTATAACTTCACCTTTGTTTACACTTAAACTGACATCTTTAAGAACTTCATTTTGACCAAAACGTTTGACTAAATGATCGATTTGAATAATCATGAAGTTTTCTCCTTTTCAACATAATGAGCTTTAATTAAAGGCGTTGTTTGACTTTGTGGTCCATCGAATCCACCTAAGTTCATCTTGTGTTCAATATATTTTAATACAAGGGTAGTAGAATAAGTTAAGAATAGGTAAATGAGTGCAGTTACAAAGAATGTATCACTAAAGCGATATATTATGCCTGCTACTGTTGTAGATTGGAAGAATAATTCAGTTACACCTATGACGTTTAATACAGAAGTATCTTTAATGTTTACAACAAATTCATTACCAATTGCTGGGAAAGCATTTTTAATAGCTTGAGGTAAAATAATAAATAACATAGTTTGAAAATTGTTCATTCCAATTGAACGAGCTGCTTCATTTTGACCTTTATCTAATGATTGAATACCAGCACGAATGATTTCTGCCATATAGGCACCCGTGTTAATTGAAACTATCACAATACCAGCAAACAATTTAGCATTTTTGAATACTGGTAGAAAAACGTTATATATAAATACAGCTTGTACCATCATAGGAGTTCCACGAAATACTTCAACATAAATTGATGTTATAAATCGTACAGATTTTACGATTGAGTGTTTTAATTTAGAATCATAATCATAGACAGGAAGAGCACGCAATATACCGATACCTAAACCAATAATTAATCCAATGATTGTTCCACTAAGCGCTATAATTAAGGTATTTCTAGCACCAAAGTAGAAAAGGGGAGCATACTTAGAAAATATGTAAGCTGAAGCTCCCCATAAATCACTCGGAATTTTACTTAAAATGGTAATCATTCACCCTCTGGTTGACGTTCAATAGCGTCTTTCATCCAGTTAGAGCGTGTTTCTTCATTAAGTTTAGATAATACAGTATTAATAGTATTTAATAATTCAGAATCATTTTTACGTACTGCTACGGATACTGTTGTATCTTCAAAGCTAGTTTCAAATCCATTACCAGCAGTAAATGAAATAATTTTTAAACTTGGATTAGTTCCTACAATGCTTAATGCAACTGGATATTCAGATACCATTGCATCTGCTTCACCATTTACAACTGAATTGGTTAATAAAGCAAATGATCCAAGTGGAGTCATGTGATCGACAGATGGAATTTGTTCAACCACTGTATCATGGAATGTTCCTTTTTGTGCAACAACAGTAGCACCACTAAAATCCTTTAAGCTTAACGCATTTGCATATGAAGAATCATTTCTAACGATTAAGACTAAATCTGATTGATAATAAGGTGTTGAGAAACTTACAGATTCACGACGATCTGCTGTATCAGTCATACCAGCAACTATCATATCAATTTCTCCGTTGTTTAAACTGTCGATTAAACCTTCCCATGCTATCTTTTTTACTAATAGATCTTTTCCAAGTTCGTCCGCAATAGCTTTAGCAATTTGGACATCATATCCATCACAATAACCTGTTCCTTTTTCATTGTTAATTAAGAATGCAGTGTCACTCGCTTCAACTTGTGTCCAATTAAATGGAGCATAAGCACATTCCATACCAACAACTATTTGATTTTCAGCAACTGGTGCTGAACAAGCACTTAATACAATACTTATTAATGCAAATAAACTTAGTAATTTTTTCATTTTTTTCTCCTTTTAGAAATAAATAAAAGTCACGTCTATAACGTGACCTATATAAATTAGGTTTTGTTATAGCGCCCTACCATTTAAGTAGGAGTGTTATGAATCTTCTTCATAACCCCACATAATCAATTGCCATTGATTTTGTTCGGCGACGGTTACCTTTCACATGGATCGTTGCCTGCCGGCTCACCATGGTACTCATTTGCGTCGCTACCTCTATATCTTTTATTCTTTTAGAGTATAAGCATTGATTTATCGTTTGTCAACACTTTTATCCAAAGTTTTGTTTGCTCAGTATTATGTAACATCTTAATAAAATTATCATGTGCTGTAGGATATTCATGATAAAGCTTGTTTAATAGGTCTTTCATTTCTTGTCTACGTGTAAATCCATCATTTGGACAACCTGATTTTTTTATTGGTATTTTATGTTCCTCAGCATTAGCAACTATTTCAGACTCTTTTAAATAAATAAAAGGTCTTATGAAATTAATTTTTGATTCGCTCATGTACATTTCAGGATCAAATGTTGCCAACTTACCACCATAAATTGCATTTAGAAATAACGTTTCAATCGCATCATCAGCATGGTGAGCAAAAGCTACTTTATTACAACCAAGTTCCACTGCCTTTTGTATTACGATACCTTTTTTTAATTTTGAACACAATGAACATTGTATTTTTTCATCTTTTTTGTTTAATTCTAAGATGTCTGAAACTTGTGTTTCAAAAATGTAGTTATCAATATTCATTTCGTCGAAAAAATGCTTAACAGGTGAATATTCTTCACCTTTAAATCCCAAGTTAAGATGTATACCGATTAATTTAAACTGTTTTCTTGATTTTACACGATAATGATTTAATGCAAATAACAATAATGTTGAATCTTTGCCTCCACTTAGACCAACTGCAATGACATCACCATCTTTTATCATCCCATAATCCTTATCTGCTTGGCCTATTTTTTTAATCAAATTTTTCATGGTTATATCTTTCTACTAATTGCCCCAAACTATTGTATAATAGGTAAGTAAAACTCACAACAATGAACAAACTATTACTGATAAACAAACCACAAAACATGACGTCATTTGATGTTGTGGCTATTGTAAGAAAAAATCTCAATATTAAGAAGGTTGGACACAGTGGGACACTTGATCCCAATGCGGAAGGCTTAATGATACTATTAATTGATAAAGCAACAAAAGCTTTACCATTTTTACATTTAAACAAAAAAGAATATATTGCAACACTAAAACTTGGCATTAAAACGAGTACAGGAGATATTTGGGGCGAAATTATTGAAAGTAAATCGATTCCTGATATTTCTAATGATGAAATAAAAAAGGTACTTAGCTCGTTTATTGGGAAGTCTATTCAAACCCCACCAAAGGTTTCTGCTATTTCTGTAAATGGAAAGAGATTATATGAGTACGCTAGAAAGGATCAAGAAGTTGAAATACCTAAAAGGGAAATCGAAATATTTGAGATTGAATGTTTAAATATTGATGAGGAAATTCATTTTAGAGTACAATGTTCAAGTGGAACTTATATACGAAGCTTATGTGAAGACATTGCGAACAAATTAGGTACTGTTGGTACCATGTCACAACTTACAAGGACGAAGATAGAAATGTTTAGTATTGAAGACGCCTACACAATTGACCAGATTCGAAATAAGGAGTTTATTTTTACGTCAGTTAGTAAAGCTCTAATCTATCCAAAGATAGAAATAGAAAGCGTTATGGATGTTAAAAATGGTAAAAAAATACGATTGAATTCTGAAGAAGAGATAGTTTTATTAACGCATAATGATGAAGTGATTGCATTATATGAGAAAGATGATGAACAACATACCTATCGTTGTTTAAGAGGTTTATGGTAGATGATAGAATTAAAATTATCACATGAAGATTTAGTAATTAATGATGAAATGGCAGCTTGTATTGGCTATTTTGATGGATTTCATTTAGGCCATCAAAGCTTGTTTAATAAAACATTAACGATAGCTAAACAAAAATCATTAAAGTCAGCCTTGATTTCATTTGATCCTGATCCATGGGTTATTTTACATGGTGTACCTAATGCTAATCATTTAACAACTATAAATGATCGCAAAATTTTAGCCGAAAAATTAGGTTTTGATGTATGGATAAGTATTGAATTTGATAAACAAATGGCTAATTTAAGCCCAGAAGAATTTATCAACAAGTTAAAATCGATTAAAATTCAAGAATTAGTTTGTGGCTTTGATTTTAAATTTGGATCAAAGGGAATAGGAACTATTGATACCTTATTAAATGCTCAATCTGATTCGTTTAATGTACATATAATTTCTGAATATAAAGTTGATAATGAAAAAGTGAGTAGTACTCGTATTAAAATTGCTTTGAAGAATGGGAATATGGAGTTAGTAAAGCAACTACTAGGACGTTATTATCAGTTAAATGGAATTGTTGTTGGTGGCAAGCAAATTGGAAGAAAAATTGGATACCCAACAGCTAATCTACAAGTTAATTCTGAATATGTTTTACCTAAAATTGGTGTTTATGCTGGTTATGTTTCAATTGATAGTTTACGATATCAAGCAATGATTAGTATTGGTTTAAATCCTACCGTTAAAGATGATCGTATTATTTCAATCGAAGCACATATTTTTGATTTTGATAAAGATATCTACAATAAAGAGGTTGGTTTTGTTTATGTTCAGTATTTAAGGCCTGAATTAAAATTTAATTCATTAAATGGATTAATTGTTCAGCTTAAAGAAGATGAAAAAGAATGTCGAAAAGTATTAAAAGATATAAATATTTAATGAAAATATGTAAAATATTGTAAATATATGTAAAATAATGCTTGCATTCACAATTTGTTTATGTATAATGTGTTAATAAGCGATGAACAAAAGTAGTAATCGGTAGACTTATAGTGAGCGACTTGTGATTGGTGTGAGGCAAGATGTAAGTTCGATGAACGTGTTTGGGAGCTTATGGTTCGACGAAAGAAGGATCATACGCAGCACTGCGTTATAGTGTTGAGATGCTAGACTTTGTCTAGAATTAAGGTGGTACCGCGTTTATAACGTCCTTTGTTTAGGACGTTTTTTTATTGGAGGAACAATATGAAAGTTAATTTTGGAGCTATAGTTGATTATATTCCATATCTCTTAGGAGGTATATTAGTTACTTTAGAGATTGCAATTGCGGCCGCATTGCTTGGATCTCTACTCGCACTTGTTTTCAGTTTACTTAGTCGTAAGAAGGGAATACTTCAAGCAGCGATAAAAGTCTTTATTGATTTCTTTAGAGGGACGCCTTTATTATTTCAATTAGCTTTCTTCCATTATGGTATTCCTCAGATTACTGGGATTATCCCAACACCGTATATATCAGCACTCGTTATCTTCTCACTAAATTCAAGTGCATATCTAGCTGAAATTCTACGCGCTGGAATTGAAAGCATTGATAAAGGTCAGATTGAAGCCGCTCATGCATTAGGAGTTAAATCCTGGGATATCTCATTCAGCATTATTATTCCACAAGCTTTGCGCAATGTTTTACCCGCTATTATGAACGAATTTATTACTTTAGTAAAAGAGACTTCTGTTGTATCTATGATTAGTTTGACAGATATTATGCGACGTCAACAAATTGTTAGTGCAGCAACTTATCGTTTCTTTGAACCATTATTGGTTATTGGTGTTATCTACCTAGTAATGAATATTGTTCTTAGTAATATTGGTAAAATTTTAGAAAGGAAGCTTAAATATGATTAAATTAGAGAACGTTAGTAAAAAATTTCATGATACAGTCGTTCTAAAAAATGTAAATATTGAATTTGAGCATGAGAAAACTTACGCAATTATTGGTTCTAGTGGTGCGGGGAAAAGTACTTTGCTTAGATGTATCAATTTACTCGAAAAACCTAGCACAGGTAAAGTAATTGTTGATGGTATTGATTTATTAAAAGATAAAACGCAACTTAATCCAGTTCGTGAAAAAATTGGGATGGTATTTCAAAATTTCAATTTATTCGCTCATATGAATGCAAAGAAGAATGTTATGTTTGCTCTTATCAAAGTTAAAAAAATGAGTCAAAGTGAAGCTGAAGCTGAGGCTATTAAGCAATTAACAAATGTTGGACTTGCTCATCGACTTGAAAATTACCCACATCAATTATCAGGAGGTGAAAAGCAACGTGTTGCGATTGCACGTGCATTAGCGATGCATCCTAAAGCTATTTTATTTGATGAACCAACAAGTGCTCTCGATCCAGAAATGACACAAGAAGTACTTAAAGTTATCAAGGCATTAAATCATACGGGTATGACCAATATTATTGTGACTCATGAAATAAAATTCGCTCAAGAAGTTGCTGATATTATTATATTTATGAATAATGCTGAAATATTAGAAGTAACAAATACTAAAGAATTCTTTAAAAATCCTAAGACAGATAGAGCTAAAGAATTCTTATCAAATATGATTTAGAAAGAGGAAAAAAAATGAAAAAATTATCAATTATCTTTGTACTATTAACATTAGTACTAACCGCTTGTTCAGCACCTGCTGGAAATTCTAAAATTACTGTATTAACATCACCAGATTATCCACCATATGAATCAATTGATGCGACAGGAAAATATGTAGGATTTGATATCGAACTTATGGAAGCAATTGCAGAAGTTATGGGCGTAGAAGTAGTTTGGAAAGAACAATCTTTTGACGGAATTATTGCAGGTCTTCAAGCTGGTCAAGGCGACATGGCTATTTCTGGAATGAACGTTAATGAAGAACGTAAGTTATCAGTTGATTTCTCAAATATTTATAAAGCGGGCGAAGCCTTGTATACAGCTGTTGTATTAACTGAAAAAGGGTATACAACATTAACTGATCTTAGTGGTTTAAAAATAGGTGTCCAAACCGGTACTGTACAAGAATCAGCTATGAATGCTTTAAAAGGAAAATATGGATTTACTGTTGATTCACGTGCGTCTTTCTTAACTATTATTGAAGATATCAAATTAGGACGTTTAGATGCATTAGTCATTGATTTTGAAAACGCAACTCAATATTCTATTGCTAATCCTGAGTTAGGTACTTTCAAAATTGAAGATGTTGATTTAGATCAAGAGGGTGGAACTGCTATTGCATTACCAAAAGGATCTGAATGGACTGAGAAAGTGAATGCTGCATTAGCACAACTTAAAGAAAATGGAACATTAGCAGCACTTGATGCTAAATGGTTTAATGAGTAATTGTTGAAAATAAGAGTCCTGTGTTATAATGTTCATGGAGAACACTATGGCACAGGACTTTATTAAACTAACACACCCAGAACAACTAGGTTTTACTTCTATTAAGAAAGAAGTTTTTAATTCAATTGCATTTATAGCATGTCAAGATGAGAAAAGAGCAGTCTGTGAAAAGAACTCAGCTGTAACGAGTAAAATCACAGACAATCAATTATTAATTAAAATTGATGTAAAAATTCAATATGGTCAAAATGTAACGGATGTTTCTAATTCGATTCAATCGAAAGTGACTCAATCAATTGAACAAATGACTGGGCTACTTTGTCGAAATGTTGACGTAAATGTCATTGGTTTTGTTTTTAGCGCCCAATAGGGCGTTTTTCTTTGATAATTTAGAAAGTGAGATAGATTATGAATCGACACATGCAGCGTCAAAAGGCAATCGAATGTTTATACGTGCATTTATTGCTTAATAAACCTTTAACTCAAATTATGGATGACTATGAATTTGATATAAGTCAAGAAGAGGGTAAATTTGTATTATTAAATCTTGAATTTATTGATATAAATGAAGAAGCTCTTATTGAGAAAATAAATCCTTTGCTTCAGAAGGACTGGGCTTTTGAGCGATTAGCTTATGTAGACCAAGCTATTATATTATTAGCTGTTTGTGAGTTAGAAAGAAAATTGGATGATAAAGCTATCATTATTGATGAAGCAGTTGAACTTGCTAAATTATATTCTGATGATGATGCATTTAAATATATAAATGCTATTTTAGATAAATATGAGTAACAATATTTGGTCAGTAAGCTATCTATTAAATACGATTAAATCTACCTTAGATCAAAATGTATTATTAAAGTCATTTTGGATAAAGGGAGAAATATCTAATTTTACTGCGCATAGCTCTGGTCACTGGTATTTTTCGCTTAAAGATGAACAAGCTCGAATGAGTTGTATCATGTTTCAAGGATACACAAAAGATGTATTATTTAAACCGAAAAATGGTGATAAGGTATTAGTAAGAGGTTCCATTACGGTATACAATCTTCAAGGCCAACTCCAATGTTCGGTTTTTTCTATGCAAAATGATGGAATTGGTGATTTATTTTTACAATATGAATTGTTAAAAAAGAAATTATTTGAAGAAGGTTTGTTTGATGATCAACATAAAAAAATATTACCAAAATACCCAAGAACATTAGGAATAATAAGTGGTAACAATACAGCAGCATTACAGGATATTTTGAAAACCATCAACCATCGATGGCCGATTGCTGAAATTACTGTATATCCATGTTTAGTCCAAGGAGAACAAGCACCAAATTCGATCATTAAACAATTAGAGATGGCCGATTTAAACCATGATGTTTTAATACTTGCGCGTGGTGGTGGATCAATCGAAGATTTATGGGCGTTCAATAATGAATTATTAGCTAGAGCAATATATAATTTAAAAACACCTATAGTGACTGGTGTTGGTCATGAAACTGATACAACAATTGTTGATTTAGTGTCTGATCTTAGAGCACCTACTCCAACGGGCGCAGCTCAAGCAGCTACTCCAGATATTTCAGTGGTTAGAAACTTAATTAATCGCTCTAAGAATGATTTAAATAAGGGGATGAATGAGAGTTTATCAAAGCGACTAAATCAGTTAGCCCAAATTAAACAAAATCGCTTTATTATAAATCCGTTGAATTTAATTCAACAACACCAACTTGAATTATCCATGTTATCTCATAAACTAGCATTACAGAATATTGTTTTACAAAGTCATATAAAGAAAGTTGAGATATTAAAAAATCGATTAAATCAAATTTCGTTTACTAAATCAAAAGAATACTTTTCTATACTAGAACAAAACAAACTTAAACTAAATCATTCTATTTCAAGTTATCAAGAGCTTAACAAGAATCTATTTAAACAGAATATTAGTTTATTAAATGCATATTCTCCGTTAAATAGTTTATCGAGAGGGTATAGTATTACAAAACAAAACGATCGTATTATAAAGTTGGTAGGTGATTTAGATTATAATAAAGAAATAGAATTAAGATTATTCGATGGAACGATTATTGCAAAACCAATAAAAGGAGATAAATATGAGTAAAAATATGAACTTTGAACAAGCTATGTTACGTTTAACAGAAATTATAGAGACACTCGAGCGTAATGGGAGTGATTTAGAATCTTCTATTGAGTTGTTTGAAGAGGGATTGGGTCTTGTTAAACAATGTGATAAACAACTTAAAAACTTCGAAACTAAAGTTTCAGAACTAATGGTAAAATATAACGATGACACAGAATCTAAATAATTTTATTGACCAATTTAATCATTACTTAAATCACGTATTAGATGATGTTTCAGAATCATTTGTTAAAGATGCTATGCAATATGCATTATCATCAGAAGGGAAGCGATTAAGACCTTACTTAGTTTATTGCCTTTCAAAAAGTCAAATTGATGATGAAATATTGCTAAAAGTTTGTACAACATTGGAAATGATACATACGTACTCATTAGTACATGATGATTTACCTTCGATGGATAATGACGATTATAGAAGAGGTCGATTAACAACACATAAAGTTTTTGACGAGGCAACCGCAATACTTGCTGGAGATGCATTATTAACTCATTCTTTTAGTATATTAAGTAATCTTGATTTAGATCCGTATGATAAAGTTGAATTAATTCAAATCTTAGCTGACTCTTCTGGGGCTAACGGAATGATTCTTGGTCAAGCCCAAGATATGATAAATGATTCAAGTTCTGATTTTTCTATAGAAGAACTCTATAAACTTTATACAAATAAAACAGGAAAACTTTTTTCTGCTGCGTTAAAAATGGGAAATGTTCTAGCTAACAAGCCAGTTAAACAATCCGATCTTGAAAAAATAGGTTATAAACTAGGAATCGTTTTCCAAGTTCAAGATGATTACTTGGAGAGTACGTCTAGTTTCGAGGTTTTAGGTAAATCGATTGAAAGTGATATCAGTAATCATAAAAATACAGTTGTAATAAAACTTGGATTAGATAAATCAAAAGAATTAATTAACAAACTATATGATGAGCTTAATCATGATATAATGAATCTGTCGCAAAATTATCCTAATCTAATAGGAATTATTAATTGGATGAAAGATCGAAATAAATAATATGATAAAAATACATGACATTCAGAATCCAGAATTTCTTAAAGATTTGAGCATAGATGAACTCAAACAACTATCAAAAGATATACGTTCTTTTTTAATTGAGAACGTTTCAAAAACTGGTGGTCATTTATCCAGTAATTTAGGAGTTGTTGAGTTAAGTGTTGCTTTACATCGACTTTTCGATTTTAGTACAGATAAAATTGTATTCGATGTTGGCCATCAGTCATATGTACATAAAATTCTTACGGGAAGAGCTAAAGATTTTCCAAGATTGAGACAACTTCATGGTTTGTGTGGATTCCAAAAAATGAGTGAGAGTCTTTATGATGTTTGGGAAGCTGGGCATGCTGGAACTGCTATTTCTGCAGCATTAGGTATGGCTGTTGCTCGTGATTATGAAAACAAAAAACACAGTATTGTAGCAGTTGTTGGAGATGGTTCTATTCCAAATGGAATGTCTTTTGAAGCTTTAAATCATATGGGTGAGTTGAATACAAATCTAATTGTAATTTTAAATGATAATAATATGTCAATTTCACAGAATGTTGGCGCTTTATCACATACAATCGCTCGTTTAAGAAACAGTAAATCATATGTAAGCGTAAAACATGATATGAAAGAAGTTTTAAACAAAAATGTTGTTGGTGCGACTGTATTAAAAGGTATGCGTGTTGTGAAAGATTCTATTAAACGTACAGTAGTTAAACCATCTATTTTTACAGATATGGGTTTAGAATATTTTGGACCTGTTGATGGGCATAATTATCATGAGTTATTCAACGCTTTAAATTCAGCGAAAGAACATGAAGGGCCAGTACTTGTCCATGTAATAACAACTAAGGGCAAAGGTTTTACGCTTTCTGAAAATGATCGCAATGGAAGATGGCATGGTGTTAATCAATTTGATCCTGATACAGGCAATAATTTAGGTGAATTACCTTTAAATCACTTATCTTGGTCTGAAATATATTCAGAGACTTTAATAAGATTAGCTAAGAAAGATCCTAAAATCATGGTTATTACACCTGCTATGTGTCAAGGTAGTAAATTAGAGAAATTTTTTGCTTTATATCCAAATAGAAGCTTAGATTGCGGAATTGCTGAAGAACATGCTGCCACATTGGCATCATCAATGGCACTTAATGGTCTTAAACCGTTTCTCTCTATTTATTCAACATTTTTGCAAAGATCGTATGATCAAATTAATCATGATATCGCACGAATGGAAAGCCCAGTTGTTATTGGAATAGATCGTAGTGGATTAGTAGGTGAAGATGGTCCAACACATCATGGTGTATTTGATATTGGTATCTTAAGGCCTTTACCTAATATGATTATTGCTCAAGCTAAAGATGCGAGTGAAGCACAGGACTTGCTGTTTACAGCATTTGCATTAAGTAGACCGTATGCCATACGATACCCAAGAGGAAGTGCTGTTTTTTATGAAAATGATAGTTTCAATCTTATTGAAACAGGAACATGGACAGTTCTAGGTAATTTAGATTTAGTTGATTTAATTGTCGTTGCTTATGGACCGGATGTCGATAAAATAAAAGTCAAAGCTGAATCTAATGGTATAAATATTGCAGTAATCAATGCTCGCTTCTTTAAACCATTGGATGATAATATACTTCATCGAATTGTAGATTTAAATAAACCAGTAATTGTATATGAAACGGATATGTTGAGTGGTGGTTTAGGTTCTGCTATTTTAGAATGGTTAAATCAAAATAATTTAAGTTTAAATCTCAAGAGAATTGGTATTGACGACCACTTTGTGACTCATGGTTCTCTTCCAGAACTTAGAAAATATGAGAACATTGATATTTCTTCACTTTTTTCTTTGATTAAGTCGATATTAGGATAAAATTATATAATTACATATATAGGTAATGCTATGTTAAAGTCACTTTATATTAAAAACTATATCCTTATTGATGAGCTTAGACTTGATTTTAAGCACGGTTTTAGTGTTTTTACTGGGGAAACAGGTGCAGGGAAGTCCATACTTATTGATGCAATTGGTTTATTGATGGGGGATAGATTTAGTTCTGATCTTATTAGACATGGTCATGATAAAGCGATACTTGAAGCTAATTTTATAACAAATAACAGTAATGTTTTAACCATACTTAATCAGGCAGGGATTGATGTTGAATCAGACGAAGTAATTATCACACGTGAATTAACGCGTGATGGTAGATCTACAAATCGAATTAACAATAGAAGTGTAACAGTGAATGTATTAAAGGATATTTCCACTTTTTTAATTGATATTCATAGTCAAAATGATACACAATACTTATTAAATAATAAATATCATTTAAACCTACTTGACGCTTATAAACCTAATCATAATCTTCTTGAGGAGGTTAAATTCCTTTATCATGAGTATGATGGATTAAAGAAAGAACTTCATAATAAGGAGAAAACGGATTATAATCCTGATGATTTAGAATTTCTTGAATTTCAAATTAATGAAATTGATCAGGCAAATTTATTAGAAAACGAAGATGTTGAGTTAGAGACTAAACAAAAATTGATGTTAAGTTTTGAAAAGATTTCCACCCGATTAAAGAGTGCATTGGATTTGTTTGATGAGAGTGATGGTGTTTCTATCAAGTTTCATGATGCTTTGAAACATTTGCATTTTATTGACGAAATGGATGATGTTAAAAAAATTGGTGAAGAACTAAACGATCTTTATTATGTTTTAAATGATAAAATCTCTGAGCTTAAGCATTCTTATCATTCTTTGAGCTATGATGAGGATTCTTTTAATGCAATTCAGGATAGATTGTTTCAGATTAATAGATTGAAGAAAAAATATGGTAAAACAATACAGCTTATTTTCGAAACAAAACAAAAACTAATCGATCGAGTGAATATGATTCAAAATCGACAAGAAGTACTTGATGAGCTCAGAGAACGTTTAGAAGCTGCTTACAATGCTTTTTATAGTAAATCTATATTGTTAAGCGATTATAGAAAATCACAAGCTATAAGCCTTAAAACAGCTATACTTAAAGAAGTAAGAGATTTATACTTGGATAAGGCTCAGTTTGAAATAGAATTTAAAGAAGTTGATGGATTATCCAGTGGGATTGATAGTATTGAGTTTTTAATATCAATGAATCCTGGAGAAAGCCTCAAACCACTAATAAAAGTTGCCAGTGGAGGGGAGTTATCTCGATTGATGTTAGGTATGAAGGTTATATTCAATCAACTCCAAAATATTGAGACTGTAATTTTTGATGAAATTGATTCTGGAGTTTCAGGTAGAGTCGCTACAGCTATAGGACAAAAAATGTCTCGTTTATCTAAAACAGCACAAGTATTCTCTGTTACTCATTTAGGGCAAGTTGCGGCTTGTTCACATAGTCATTATTATGTGTCTAAGAATCAATCTACAAATATTACGAATACAACAATAAATGAACTTGATATTGAAGGAAGAATTAGAGAATTATCAATGATTTCAAGTGGTACATTAAATCCTGCTTCCATTAAAGCTGCAGAAGAGTTGTTTAATACGAATCAAACGTTAGTAGAGGCTTTATGAATTGGGACGAAACACTAAAGTTATATGAATCGCATATTACTTATGTTGATCGTAAGTCCAAACAAACAATCAATGGTTATTTAAATGATTTAAAACACTATTCTAATTATTTTTTAGAATTAAAGATTAATCCTGAGCATATAATTACTAAACAGATAAATGAGTATCTTCAAGAAATAAATAATCGATGTTCAAATTCGACAGTTTTAAGAGTTAAAACGAGTATTGTATCATTTCATAAATTTTTAAGTCAGTATTATAAACTTAGATTAAATCCAGCTTCTTCAATTCAAAAAATTAAAAAAATATATCGTTATCCTAAAACAATAAATATTACAAATATAAATTTAATACTTGAAGAACATCATTCTGAGCATGAATTATTTCATATTGCGATGTTTGATGTATTATATTCATGTGGCCTTAGAGTATCAGAGCTTGTTAATTTAAATCTAAATCAACTCTATCTAGAACAAGGCTATATTCGTGTTCTGGGAAAAGGGGATAAGGAAAGAATAATTCCAATGGCAGATGTTACAAAAAGAAATATACAATCCTATATTGATAAATATCGATTTCTTTGGCTAAAGAATAAATCGAATATCGTTTTTATAAAGCCAGATGGGAAACCAATTAATCGTCAATATGTATACAATAGTCTTAAGAATAGATGCTTAGAATTAGGTTTAGATATTGAAATATCACCTCATAAACTTAGACATAGTTTTGCGACTTCTTTATTAAATGGAGGTGCAGACTTAAGAATTGTTCAAGAGTTACTTGGCCACAGCGATATTTCAACAACTCAGATATATACACATGTTGAAGGTAAACGAATGCATGATGCATATAATAAATTTCATCCTATGAACAAAGAGAGAGGTAAAGAATAATGGAAAAATATAAACGAATAATAACAATTGTATTAGATAGTGTTGGTGTTGGTGCTTCATTAGATGCGGATAAATATGGTGATGTTGGATCTGATACATTAGGTCATATTGTCGAAGCGAATAATGGTTTAGATATTCCTTACTTAAGGGAACTTGGTTTAGCTAATCTTCATGATTTAAAAAATATCGATCCAATCAATCAACCAAAAGGATACTTTACTAAACTGAGTGAAATGAGTTTAGGTAAAGATACAATGACTGGGCATTGGGAGATTATGGGATTATATATAGATAAACCATTTCAAACATTCACAGATTCTGGGTTTCCTGAAGAACTTATCCAAGCACTAAAAGATAAAACTGGTCATGAGATTATTGGGAATAAGTCTTCTAGTGGAACAGAGATATTGGATGAAATAGGCGAAGAACATATGCAAACAGGCGCAATGATTGTATATACGTCAGCTGACTCCGTTTTACAGATTGCGGCTCATGAAGAAACATTTGGATTGGATGAACTATATCGTTGTTGTGAAATCGCAAGAGAGCTAACAATGAAAGATGAATGGAAAGTTGGAAGAATTATTGCGAGACCATTCATTGGACCAAGAAAAGGGGAATTTAAACGCACAAGTAATCGACATGATTACGCATTAAAGCCATTCAGTCGTACCGTTTTAGATGAATTAAAAGACAGCAATTATGATGTAATAAGTGTTGGTAAGATAAATGACATTTTCGATGGAGAAGGGGTAACAAAAGCAATCAAATCAAAGAGTAATCACGATGGTATGGAAAAAACAATAGAATTAGTTCAGACTGATTTCCATGGGTTGCTGTTTACAAATTTAGTCGATTTTGATGCTTTATGGGGTCATCGTAGAGATCCGATTGGTTATGGTAAAGAAATCGAGAGCTTTGATTTACAGTTGAAAACGTTAATGCATTCTCTTAGGGATGATGATCTGTTAATACTTACAGCTGATCATGGTAATGATCCAATATTTAAAGGAACAGATCATACACGAGAATATGTTCCTCTTATCATGTATAGTCCCAAACACAAAGGATCTGGTTTATTAGCTTCGAACACATTCGCATCTATTGGTAAAACTATTGCAGATAATTTTAATGTTAAATTACCTGAATTTGGTTTCTCTTATCTAGAAGATCTGATATAACATAATAGAGAGGGAAACCTCTCTTTAATATTAACTCTATATATATATTTATTTTACATAATATAGATTATGCGAAGTGTTATTTAGTGTTTAATATAGTGTCTAATATATAGATGATATCATTCCAATTTACTGGTATTGGTTCTTTATAAAATGGATGATTCTTTGATAACGATCTAAATTTATTGTAAAAAGTATCATTTGAATAAATTTCTATATTTACACAAATTGAATCATTTAATTTACTTGAATCCTCTACAAATAAACATAGTTCTTGAATAGAAATAATAGATGTATCAATGCTATTTAATTGAATAATTTTATGGGATAAGTCGCCATCTTCATTATCATATGCATAAAAGTAATCTAATAACTTAAATTCAGTATTTTGCAATATTCTTATATTATCTGCAAATATTTTTGGTTTATTTTCGTTTGCTAGAACATTCACAATTACATTAGTACTTGACGATAAGTTTTCATTATCTTTAACAGTTAAAGAAATTGTATATTTTCCAACTTCATCGATGTAATTGGAGCTATTTATTACAATTCGATGACTAATATCCCCTTCTTCTGGATCAATTGCTTTAACGTAATTAAATAATTCTAATTTTTGACCTTTATATAGATTAATTTCTTGAACTTCAAAATAAGGTGGTCTATTAACGTATTTACTACTTATTTGTAAAGGTGTTCCTGTATATAAGACATATGTACTGCCAATCCATACAGGGCTAATAATGTTACCCTCTATGATTCGTCGACGATCTCCATCACAATTTGTTATCACAGCTTTTACACGATAATAAGATATATTTTCTGATGAACCTTTCTCAAGAATGTTTTTATAGATTGAATTCTTCAAAAAGAATAATTGATTTTTATATGTACTTGAACAACTATCTCCATAAAACCAAACTGGACTTGTTTTTATTGGCTGAGTACGTGCTATAACTGTTGTAGCACTAACTTTAAGTTCAGTATCATTCAATTTGGATTTAATTGTATATATTTTATCAAGATAATTAATTGTAATATCATTGTTCATAGGAAAGTAAACCGGAGTTTTATAGCTTAAATTCGATTTATAAGCATGACTAATAATATTTGTTTGATATGATTCTTCTGCTTTAAATAGTTCAATCGGGATATTTACTTTAAACCCAACATTTTCATACGAATAATTACATACTTCAGGGATTTGATTAAGAATATTTGGACCACATTTAGGTGTTCCAAAATATTGCATCTGATTTGTCATATTTGTAGAAGTATTTGTTGCAAGAACTTTAAAAGAATCATTTAAACTAAAGAATTCTAATTCTGTCGAATGATCTGAATCATTAAGATAATGTTGAGTATAACTTATTAATACCCATCCCCGTATTTCAAGTGTATTATTTACCATTTTGATGCTTAGAATCTCATAAGGAATTTTATCCTTATTTACTAATTGTTCGTTCATTGCTTTTGGATTCAAACTAAAATAACTTGAAGCACCTAATAAAACAAGTAGTTTGATAATAGTTTTAATAATTTTCATTTTTCCTCCTAATTATTTTTATAATTAATAAAAGAAATATTAAAAGGAAAAACAATAACATTGAGTAATCATTTCTGATTTCTTGAATAACATGTAATTCTAATAAATCACTTTCACAATTATTAATCCAATTTAGTTCAAGTGTTTTAACTACCTTTTTTTCAGAGTTAAGATGATAAAATTTAATAAATCTTGAATCTATACCAATTAATAAGCCGTTCGAATTTTGAATATAATCAGGATTGTAAGATACAAGTAATTCCCCTTCTTTTAATCCATTTAACGTAATATCTTCTGATAAACATGGAAATTCGTAAGCAATATTCGTTGTTTCGTTGTTTGAATTATAAAAATTAGCCATACTATTATATATGTCTAAAATACTTTTATTCATAAAAAAAGGTCCATTTGGACCTTATCTTCGTCTATTATTTGCGATTAATAATAATCTAAGTATTTGGAATATAGTAGATATCAGTGCAGCAACATATGTCATTGCGGCAGCATTTAGCATTGATTTTACATCAGAGCTTTCATCTTGACTAATAAAATTACCACCTTCTAATTGTGCAAGAGCTCGCTTAGAAGCATCAAATTCTATCGGTAGAGTAATAAGTTGAAATGCAGCTATAACAATTAACATAAGAATGCCAATATAGAATATACTCTCTAAACCAGCTGCTAATCCAATAATAGCGGCTACCCATCCCAAATTACCAGAAATAATAGCGAATGGTAACAAAGCGTTTCTAACGCCAATCATAGAATAATTCTCTGCATACTGTAGAGCATGACCAACTTCATGTGCAGCTATTGCAATTGAAGCAATGCTTGGCTGATTATATACATTTGGTGACAAATTGACAGTGTTTTTCTTAGGATCAAAATGATCGCTTAATAAACCATTTTGACTAACTAATACTTCTACATTTCTTAAACCATGTGAATCAAGTATTTGTCGAGCTACATCTTTACCTGTTAAAGACTTGTCATTTCTAACCGTGCTGAAATGATTATATGCACCTTTAACCTTGAATTGCGCCCATAATACTAATCCAATAGCTAATAAATATAATATAATATCCATTTTCTCTATTTAACTGCGTCTTTTAAAGCTTTTGCAGCTTTGAATCCTGGAACTTTAGAAGAAGCTACATGAATTTTTTCCATTGTTTTTGGATTGATTCCTTCACGAGCATTTCTAACCTTTACTTCAAATTTTCCAAAGCCAGCAATATCAACTTTTGAGCCTTTGCTTAATTCAGATTTCAAACTTTCAAACACAAAATCAACGATTTCACCAGCATGTTTTTTGCTTAGTTCTTTTTCTTCAGATAGTAGATCAACTAGCGCTTTTTTATTAAATACATCACTCATAGTAATTTTCCTCCATTTAGTACATAGTAACACTATAAAACTTCAATTACAAGAAATACGAAACTCTATTCTTCTTCTGATTTTAACTCTTTTTGCATTAAATTTAGTACAGAAATAGAAGGTGTATAATTTTCAAATAGTACTTTATAAACTTCTTCAGTTATTGGCATATAAATACCTTTTAACTTTGCTTCTTCATGTATAATTTTGGCAGCTTTTACACCTTCAACCGTTTTTGTATTAGTTTCCCAGAAATATTTTGATGAATCATTCTTTCCAATGAGTAATCCAGCTTGGAAATTTCTTGAATGTACACTTGTGCATGTAACAACTAAATCCCCTACCCCTGTTAGTCCTAAAAATGTTTCTGGTTTAGCTCCCATAGCAATCCCATAACGCGTTATTTCAGCTAGTCCACGTGTGATGAGCGCTGCTCTAGCGTTATCACCATATCCTAATCCTTGGATCATTCCACTTGCTAAAGCAATAATATTTTTAATAGCAACACCAATCTCTGCTCCAATGACGTCTGTATTTCGATAAACTCTAAAGTATTTATTAGAAAATAGTTCTTGAATAACTTTAGAATACTCTTCATTCTCACATACAGAATTAACAATTGTAGGTAAGCGTAGTATAACTTCCTCTGCGTGTGAAGGACCAATTAATGATACAACTTCTTTAAGTATACTTGGCTTAACTTTTTCCTTAATATATACAGATAATCTTTGATGTGTAACTGGATGAAATCCTTTTGATACATTAACAACTATAATTGGATGATTAATATTTTCATTTAATGTGTTACATACATCTTCTATTGCTTCTGATGGGATAGCTAATAAAAATACATCCGCATCAAGCAGTGGTGACAACTCAGTACTCGCCTTTATACCTTCATTGATTGAAACACCAGGAAAATACTTCTCATTCATATGATGAACTTGAATATCGACAAGTTCATCCAGGTTTCTACCCCAAATAATAACTTCATGATTATTGTCAGCTAAGACTTGAGCTAATGCTGTTCCCCAACTTCCACTACCAATAATAGCTATTTTCATATTTACTCCTTTATTCGCGCAATAATGCGAATTGGTGTACCTTCAAAGATAAATGCTTCTCTAAGTCTATTTTCTAAATATCTACGATAAGAAAAATGTAATAATTTAGGATCATTTACAAATAAAACAATTGTAGGTGGTGCTACTGCTACTTGAGCTGCATATAGAATCTTTAATCTAACTCCTTGATGAGTTGGTGGAGGTGTTATAATTTGAGCATCTAAAATAACTTCGTTAAGTACACTTGTTTGAATTCTAAGATGACTATACTCATAAACTCTATTTATTGTAGGAATTATTGTATTTATTCTTTGTTTATTCTTTGCAGACACAAACAAAATTGGAGCAAAAGATAAATACAAGAACTCTTTACGAATCTCCTCAGTAATCTTGTTCATACTGGTTTCATCTTTTGTAACAATATCCCATTTATTATAAATTATAATAATTGGTTTTCCAGCTTCATGTGCATAACCAGCAACATGTTTATCTTGGTCTCTAATACCGGTAAGACCATCAATAATAAATAATATAACATCTGCTCTTTCAATTGCTTGTAATGCTCTTAAAACAGCATACTTTTCGATATTCTCATATACTTTACCTTTTTTACGTATACCAGCTGTATCTATTACAACATAATCGCTTCCTTCATGTTTAAACACACTATCTACGGCATCTCTTGTCGTACCTTCAATGTCAGATACAATAACACGTTCTTGATTTAAAATTGCATTAACAAGCGATGATTTACCGACATTGGGTCGACCGATAATAGCGAATTTAATCGTACCTTCTTTATCTTTTTGAGATTTTTTAGGAAAATGAGAAATTGTTTTATCTAGTAAGTCACCTATTCCTATTCCATGAACTCCACTTACTGCAATAATCTCATCCACTCCTAACGCGTAAAAATCATAAATATTATGAAGTAGATCTTTATTATCCGTTTTATTTACAGCACAAATTACAGGTTTATTGGTTTTGTGAAGCATTTTTGCAATATAACGATCATCATCTGTAATTCCCTCTTTACCATTAACGACAAAAAGAATTACATCTGCTTCATCTATCGCAATTTCAACTTGAACACGTATTTCTTCTTGAAATGTAGCATTCTCTAGTTGAATACCACCTGTATCAATCATTCTAAAATCTTTTGTTAACCAATTTGCTTTTGCATAGATGCGATCTCGAGTAACACCAGGACTGTCCTCAACAATTGATAAACGTTCTCCTATTATGCGATTAAATATGGTGGATTTCCCAACATTTGGTCTTCCAACGATCGCTACAACACCATCAATCATATCAATCACTCCTTTTCTTTTAATTTATTTAATGCTAATGAATAAACAAAATTTACAGATTCTTCAATTGTTAAATCAGATGTATCAAGCAAATATGCATCATCTGTTTTAATTAATGGTGAATGTAATCTATTTTGATCTTGAAAATCTCTTTGCTCAATTTCTGAATAAATTGTTTGATAGTCAATCTCTAAACCTTTATTTCTGTATTCATCTAGTCTTCTTTTAGCTCTAGATTCTATACTTGCTGTTTGAAATATTTTTATATCTGCATCAGGTAAAACAACAGTTCCAATATCCCTACCATCCAAGATAAATCCTTTTTCTTTGGCTATAGATTGTTGGATTAAAACTAAACTCTGTCTTAATTTTGGGTACTGTGCAATTTTAGAAGTTAATAAATCTATTTCTTTTGATCTAATTTTAGAGCTAACATCCTTACCATCAATATGAATATGTCCAATTTTATCAAAAGTAAAATGGCTAGAATCAACCATTTTAACTAAATCATTCTCACTGTTCGTATCAATATCATGTTTTAAAGCCTTATATGCACAAGCTCTATACATAGCACCTGTGTCTAAGTGAGTATAACTTAATTTTTTAGCTAAAACTTTGGCAATAGTGCTTTTTCCAGAAGCACTAGGACCATCAATCGCAATATTTAATTTCATTAATAATATCCTTTTGAATACAAAACCCAATAAATAGCAAACCCTAACATAACAACTAAAACCAAAACAAGAATGAATACAACGATATTTAAAACACGATGTGAAGACATTACTGATTCATTCATATCAATTAGTTCTTTCTCATAATCGTTTAATTGAACTCTTAATTTTTGAGTTTCTTCTAATACTTGATTAATATCATCTGATTCTTTAAATTCATTAACATCCTCATCTTTAAAATCATTCTCTATAATTTTCTTGATTTCTTGTGTTAAATCAACATCTTGATTAATTAATAAATTATCAGAAATCGCTTCATTTTTTAAATCATTGATTTCGTGTTTATTTAGTATTTCTAAGTCTGTATCGAATTCTGTTCTGTAACCTTTCTTTAGGTTATAATTTCTAACTTCTTCTAGAAAATCATTGATATAATTAGGTTCAAATGAATTTGAAACTGAATCATAGTTAGAATCATCAAGATTCAATGATTTTTCTCTTCTGGAATGCAGTGCTTGATATGAAGCGTTAGAACTAGGTGAACTCGATCTTGTAAGCATTGGATTGATTTTATTCAATCTTTCCGCATATGAAGAAAGAGCTGGTGAAACCAGTTCTTCTTCGCGGTCATTTTCAATTGTATTTCTTAATACCTGATTTTTTTTGACACGTGATAGGGTTTCCATAATATAACCTCTTTGATATTATATCATAGCGAACCAATCGCGCGTATTTAAACATTTATTTAGTTAAATATTTACTTAAACGTGGATAAATCAAAACAGTAATAATTCCAAGTAATACACCTTTAAAAACATTAAATGGTGTAATAGCATTTACAAATACCCACTTTTCAGCATCTCCGCTTATACCATATAAAGGCAATGTGATATTGAAATTAATCCAGATCATAACTAACACCATTAATCCAGTTCCAATAGCAAGTAATACCAAATTATTTACTAACTTAAATTTTTTATTGCTTTTGTTCATAAAATAATATAAAGAAATTGGTAAGAAGTAAGCAACACCTGCGAAGAAATTCGCAATTTCACCTGAAGCAGCAGGTGTTTGGGATTTAAATACAAAGTGCAGAACATTTTTAAACAAACCGATTACAATTCCAACAATAGGACCATGCGCAATACTTAATAGAATTGCTGGTACATCACTGAAATCGATCTGTAAAAATGGAGCACTCGGAAATAAAAATCCTACGGGTATTTCAATTAAATACAAGACAAAAGATAAAGCTGTCATAATACCAATAAGCGTAAGAATTTTTGTGTTTTTCATTTTTTTCCTCCTTATAACAAAAAACCCGAGACTCCGGGCTTTTACGATAAAAAGAAAAATCTTCTTCCATCCAGACTTTACTGTCGCCACTGGAATTTAACCAGTTCTGCCTATCGGCTCGCGGGGTTTACCGCCGGTCGGGAATTTCACCCTGCCCTGAAGTACATTAGTATAATATACGATTGTTAATTTGTTGTCAAGTAATTATGCACGACTATGATACTTGCCATCAACTGTATTTACAATGACTAATTCGTCTTCCTCTATAAACATTGGAACTCTTATTTGCAGACCTGTTTCAACAATTGCATTTTTTAACGCATTTGTAGCGGTATCACCTTTAACGGCAGGCTCTGTCTCAATAATTCTCAATGTTACTTTGTCAGGAAGTATTAAGCCTAAAATTTCGTTTTCATAAGTAGAAATGTTAACATTGTCATTTGGTTTTAAGAAATTCATTTCCCATGTCAAATTTGTTTTTTGGATTTCAATTTGTTCATATGTGCTCGTATCCATAAATACGAGTGCATCTCCAGCATCATATAGATATTGCATTTCTTTCTTATCAATGTGTGCAGGTTCTACCTTATCACCACCGGTAAATGATAATTCTACAATAGTTCCAGTTCTTAAATTACGTACTTTTGATTTTACAATCATTTGACGCATTGCTGTCTTATTGTGAGAAGTTTCAATTACACTATAGATATTATTTTCATATTCGAATGTTACACCCGGTCTTAAATCATTTACTATAATCATATTTTCTCTCCTTTTGCCATATTTATTTTAGTCTATGAATTTAATTTGTCAACTACCGGAAACAAAGCTTCAGGGATCAAATCATAATTTATACAACTGTTATAGACTAAATCATATTCTAATTTCGCATATACAGGTAAAGTAAAATCATATTTAATGTAAGCAATTTCATCAAAATAATAAATGTATACTGTGCCTAGATCAGTTTCAAGTATAAAATCTTCTATTTTATAACGATAGAATTTATCAATCGTTTGCCTTAATACATTTGATTCTATGATAGAAAAATTTATTATAGATTTTGAATGATAAAATTCATAATATTTATGATTGAAGATCTTTAGATTTATATCAACCAAATTTAAAAATAATGTAAATATTAATAAATAAATAAATATTAGATTACCTTTTTTCATAACTTAATAAGTTTATATGAATAGTTCTTTAAATTTGAGATATAGTCAATCATTAACCAATCATCAATTATAGAAAAAACAATATCATCTACTTTGACTAAAAAATACTGAGTACCGGGATGGGCAATTAAATTCGATTCATATTGTTCAAAACACATCATCTCATCTTTATAGACCATGCAAACTTGGAAATCATTGATATCATGTTCAATACCTAAACTTAAGCTTCTTCTTAATTGAATAATACCCATAAAATTTTGACGTTCTGTTAGATATTCTGGGAAGCTTATCATTTTGTTGATAATATCAATAAAAAAAGGACTTATAAAAGTTAAAATAGTTATTGAAATAATAACTTCCGTAAAAGTATATCCCTTCTTAATAAAACTCACCTCCATTATCAAACTTTATATTCAAATCATAGTCAATCTTTATGATCGAGTATGTAATTTCTAGCATAAGAATTAGAATCAATAATATTAAAATAACTTCTAATAGCGTAAATGATTTACTCATGAATTCTTCCAGTAAATAACATTATTGTAAAAGATAAATTTGAATTCTTCATTTTAATTGTATTTGCTTTATTAATACTTCCATTCATATTAAACGATATGGTTTCATCTATTAGATCATGTTGGAATTCCACTTTATCGTGAATTAAGAGTGATTTGAACTGAGTATGAATGATTGACGATATTACTTCTTCTTTATTAATTATTTTAGGAAATCTATAGAAATATATAGACGTTAATAGACTAGCAACCAATAAAATTAAAATGGATTCAATCATTGTAAAAGATTTAATTCGCATAAGCCTGTCCATCACTTATGTCAATTGATCGGTTATCTTGACATTTTGTTTGGTTTTCAGTGATATAAGATTCACTTACTAGCTCATCTATTGAATATGGAACAGTTTGAAATTCCAACTCATACTGAAGAATTGCCGCATCAATAATTTTAATTTGCGCTTCACAACCTTTATTATGTAATATGTTTAATGACTTTTGAATATTTGGGATTGTTAACATAAAAATCAAACTAATTACTGATAATACAAAGATCATTTCTAATAAAGTAAATCCTTTTTTCATAGGTTCATCCCTTCGATTAGTTTTAATGGGTACAAAAGAACTGAATATACAAGAAAAACCATCAATCCGATTTGAATATAGACTAAAGTCATAAAGTAGCTAGAGTATTTCTTGATATTTAGTTCAAGTTGTTTATTTAAAACCTTTAAATAATTCTCTAATCTTTCTCCAAATTTTCTTTCAAAATCTTCAATTTTAATGAGACTAAAAAATGTTTGATCAATTAAGCTAAATGAATTTTTTATTGAATTGCCGTTTTTCAAGCATTTTATAACATTTTCACTAATCTGTTTATAAATAGAATTATTGTACTTTAAAATATTCATAATCTCATCGATTGAAATATTTAAATTTAATAAATAGTGAAAATCTGATAAATACATATAGCTTATGTAGTAAATCCAAATATTATTTGGGAATTTAATATAAAAATATTGATATAAATTTATGATTTGTTTACTTTTCAAATTCAATACTAAATACATTAATAAAATGATTACTCCCCATTCAAATCCAATCATAAATTGAGCAATTTTGATAAAGAAACTTAGATGATCACTTACTTTTGATATAGTATTAAATGAATAAATTAAGTTTGGTAATAAATAAATCAACATAAATGTTAATATATTTAAACTTAGGAGCCAAAGAAAGACAGGATATAGAAAACTCTTATTAACATACTCATCAATAAATTTTTGTCTTAACCTAATTTTTAATTTCCAATCAACTCTGTTTACTTTTGGTATAACATTTAAACAATGAATATTTAAATCAATATATTTCGGATCAATTCTCTTAATTATTTCTTGTTCATCATTCTTTAATTTCATGATATCGAGAATAATATCCCATTGAATATGATTATTAATTAGTTCTATAAATAACTCTAATTCAAATGTGTTTAATCTTCTATTAATATTCATAAAATTCAAATTTAGCTTCTCTAACATTTTGTCCCTCATAAATTACTAATTCTTGATAAACAATAAGCCTTATTACATCTTTTAATATTTTCTGATCAATTTGCATATCAAGTAATCTATTTATTGTCATTTCAGCACTGTTTGAATGTATGGTTGAAATAACTAAATGGCCACTTAATGCACATCTAATGGCTGCTTTAGCTTCAACTTCATCTCGTATTTCACCAATGACAATAATATTTGGATCATGTCTAAGAACTTGCTTAATGGCTTCTTTAAAATTAAATGACTGATTTTGATTAATTTCTAATTGTACTAAATGGTCATAGAAGTATTCGACTGGATCCTCAATTGAATAGATTTTTTTATGTTTTAAATCTTTCAAGCAAGTAAACATACTTGTTGTTTTACCACTTCCTGTACTTCCTGAAAATAGTATTAAACCGCTCTGAAGATTTATTTTATTCCTAATATATGTTGAATGTTGATTAAACAATTTCTCAAGAGTCAATATACTTTTTGGATTTAGAATTCTTAGGACAATTGTTTCAACCATATAGTTCTTGAAATAAGCACATCTTATAAAATATTCTGTTTGATTGATAGTGATTTTAATTCTTCCTGATTGGGGTTTTAGATCAGTTAGTAAATCTAGATTTGAGATATATTTTATATACTCAAAAAATGACTGATTAAGTTTAATCGATTTTATTTCTATTAAACCTTTTAATGTTCTGAATTCACAACGTTGGTCACGATTAGATCGTTGAAGATGAATATCCGTTGTATTTTGATTTATCGCATTTAATATCAATTTTCTAAATGTTCGCTCATTATCCATACTTATTTATATGTTACTTATCAAAATAATCATAAAAAAACAGTAATTAATACTGTTATAAATATGGATTTCTTTTTAACTCATCAAATAAGTTTGTTATACCATCATGTCCAGGATAAATTATATAATTTTCTTGAAGTGATCGTAATAATCTTAAACTTTGTTTCATATCTTGTGGGCTTGCACTATATAAGTCAGTTCTTCCAATGCTTCCTTTAAATAAAGTATCACCTGTAAATAAGTTCATCCCAAATCTTAAACAAACTGAACCTTTTGTATGACCTGGGGTACTTAAAACATCAAACTCAAATGAGCTTAGTTTCATTGTATCTTTGTAGGTGTCAATTTTAGATTTAAGTTTAATTTTTTTTGTTTGTGAGTAATTCTTTTTAGGATCTTGTGTTAACTCAAAATCATCCTGATGAATAAATACTGGACAATGATATAGACTAACTAAATCATCAACAGCACCTATATGATCAAAATGGCCATGAGTCAAGCAAATACCGACTATGGTCTCTTTTTCGTTTAATAAGGATTGAATTCTTTCTGGTTTTGATACTGGGTCAATCACAATAGCTTCATTGTTTTGAACAACTAAATAAGTATTTGTTTGATATAATCCAAGCGTTAATGTTCTAATTTCCATAAGCTAACAAAAAAGCCTTATAGGCCTTTTTATTTCTTCTCCCTGTGAACGGTTTGCTTATTGCAACGAGGGCAATATTTATTGACCTGCATACGTTCTGGATGTTTCTTTTTGTTACGAGTGTTAATATAATTTTCTTCTTTACACTCTGTACAAACTAAAGTTAAATTTTCTCTCATTCCATTTTCCTCGCTACGCTATATTAATATAGCACAAATATATTCAATTTGTCATCAATTTTTGTTTGAAGCAAAATATGTTGCATAAATTTCATTACTAATTCTTAAACAAATATTTGACTGTGATGTCGTATTCCATGCATGTGGAACTGCACAAGCTATGGATATCTTTGGATTTTCATATGGTGCATATGAAACTAATAATGAATTTGGAGAATCAAAGTAATTTCCATTTTCATCCGTCATATATGACTCGGCCGTGCCTGTTTTAGCAGCAACCGTTACAGGAAGATTATTTAAAGCGATACAATAACCATTCGTTACACATTCCCTAAATCCCTTTTGAACTCGTTCGATTGCTGGAATGTTCTCTAATACAGATAAAACTTGTACAGGATTAGTAAAAGTAGTTATTGAAGAATCTGTTTCGGTAGAATCAAGCAATAGTCGTGGTTTCACCCTCACACCATCATTTGCAATAGTGTTTATGTATTGAGACAATTGCATCGTTGTATATGTATCAAACTGGCCAATTACAAAATCTAGCAAATGACCACCTAATGTAGATGAACCAATATAACCTATAGTCTCATTGGGTACATCAATACCCGTTAATGTGCCTAAACCAAATTGACTAAATGTATTTCGAATTGTATTAAAAGCACTTGATTTTATATTTAATGGCCCATTATAGACATAATTTGCTCCACCAAGTCGCATGGCAATATGAAACATATATACATTGCTCGATTTAGCTAATGCGGTTAAATCATTAACTCTTCCCAAATTATTCAAACTTTTCTTAATAGGTGTATCTGCAATTTTAATGGGTTCATCCATAATAACTTCATTAAATTTGATTAGATTTTCATTATATCCTAAGTACATTGTTGCACCCTTGATAGAAGAACCTGCGGCTAGTGACTCTGTATACGTTGATACTGGGTTGTTATAGATTAGATCACCATTTTTTTTCATTCCAACTAGACTTAAAATATCACCCGTTTTTGGATCACTAACTACAACATATATCGTATTCATATATTTTCTAAATTCATTGTTTTTTTCTGTTTCAAAAACATTTGTTACGATTGATTCAACACTACGTTGTAAACTTGAATCTATAGATAATCGAATATCTTGACCTTTTTTACCCATTAAAGCTTCACTAAACATGGCTAAACCATTTTCGTTATAGTTTATTTCATAAGCAGTATCTTGACCCTTTAGTAATGATTCATATTGAAATTCAATTCCACTTCGACCCATAGAACTATTTCGTGAATATCCAAGCGCAAGATAATAATTTAATTTTTCAGATAATAAGCCTTGTCTTGAGTTTGTAACAGAACCTAAAAGCCCTCTTAACATTGAATCATACGGATAAGATCGATCAAAGTAAACAAATATATCGAAACCACGATACTTCTCAGTATTCGCTATCAAGAATGCTACTTCATCTAATGTCGCATTATCTTTAATAATTTTCTGACTGACTCTTGGAGTTTGATTCATTGCTTGCTTAACTTGATATGCTTTTATTGTTAAATCATCAAGCTTTGAAGTATCTTGTTCTGTAATTCTTTGTATTTTAAGTTGATAAATACCACTATCCGTCAACTTACCTTCATAATAGTCTTCCCATTCATCTTTCGTAATTAATGAATTACTCTCAGCAGGATAGTTTAAAATATAAACATCTTTAAGATCTCTTTGATTTAAAGTGCTAATATCAATTTCAAAATCTTGAGCAAATTGATAAGCGATTTCCCATTCTTTACTTGAAGAGACATTTAAAGGAGGAAAATAGACAATGGCTAAACGTTCTTGATTTGTAACGAGTATTTCACCATTTCGATCTTTTATTTCCCCTCTTGGAGACGGTATGTATTGATATGTTTTAGTAAAATTAATCAATTTTGTATTTAATTCATCATTTCGTATAACTTGAACATAAAATAGATTAATCCATACAAGTGAAAATAAGATTAAAATTAGTCCGGTAAACAAAGTTAATCTTGGTTTAAATTTCTTTATATAATCTTCAGTCTTATGTTTGACTCTAAAATTTTGTGCGTGTGTACTCTTTTTCATAACCATTTGTATTATAATGCATTTAGGTATAAATTAACATAGATTATACTTGGTAAAGGAGCTTATGAAAAGAACAGATACTCGACCTGTTATGGTTAAGAATGTACAAATTGGTGGTCAGAATAAGATTGTGATTCAATCTATGACGAATACTAAGACAAAGGATATAGAAGCTACTGTTATGCAAATTAAAACACTTGCTGGCAATGGTTGTGAAATAGTACGCGTTGCAGTTCTTGATGAAGAAGACGCAATGGCAATAAAAGAGATTGTGCAGCAGGTTAATATCCCTGTTGTGGCAGATATTCATTTCAATTATAAATTAGCTTTATTGGCTATTGAGAATGGTATACATAAAATAAGATTAAATCCAGGTAATATTAAAAATCCTGATCATATAAAATTAGTCGTAGAAGCTGCTAAACAAAAGAAAATACCAATTAGAATAGGTATAAATTCTGGTTCTATTGAGAAAGATATTCTTGCAAAATATGGAAAACCTTGTGTAGAAGCTATGATTGAAAGTGCGACATATCATGTAAATCTATTAAAAGAAAATGGGTTTGAAGATATCGTATTATCCTTTAAATCATCTGAAGTACCACTCACTATCGCTGTTTATCAAAAAGCTGCTGAAGTCTTCCCCTACCCACTTCATTTAGGTGTGACAGAAGCTGGCGCATTATTATCTGCCGCCATTAAGTCATCAGCGGCTTTGGGAACTTTAATTCATTTAGGATTGGGTGATACAATGAGAATTTCTGTTAGTGATGATCCTAGCGAAGAACTAAAAGTAGCAAAACAACTATTAAAGAATTTTGATTTATATGACAAAGTCGCTAACTTAATTGCATGTCCTACCTGTGGACGAATTCAATATGATATGTTACCCATTGTAAAAGAGATGGAATCATATTTAGATCAATTAAATGAAGACATAACTGTTGCCATTATGGGTTGTGCTGTTAATGGGCCTCAAGAAGCTTCAAGAGCAGATATCGGTGTTGCTGGTGGTCATAAAGAAGCACTTTTGTTTAAAAAAGGTGTTTATGTTCGATCAGTTCCACAAGAAAAAATTGTTGAAGAATTAAAGTTAGAAATACAATCTATGATAAAAAACAAGAGTAACTAATGAACTGCACCCCAAAAGTTGGACAACTAACAGAAAGGGGTGCAGTTTTTAAATGACAAAATATAATTTAGAATTCAAGCTTAAATTGATTCAAGAAATCGAGGAGACAAATAGAGGTGCAGACTAT
>Ga0209207_1000040_pt1 | contig 133858 bp, 158 predicted proteins | sample SaghotsprinmetaG_FD_184140 | JGI IMG/M metagenome (GOLD analysis project Ga0209207, IMG submission 184140) | Hot spring microbial communities from South Africa to study Microbial Dark Matter (Phase II) - Sagole hot spring metaG (SPAdes) (version 3) | ecosystem: Environmental > Aquatic >... | reverse complement strand
CTTTGATCGCAGTCTCAAGTACCATCTCAGGTTTCTTTTCCAGCAGCTTCTCGAAAGTGATTTCTTTGATGCCACCTGGGAAACCAGAGTGAGAGTAGTACTTTTTGTTTTTCGCTTTGTTGCCAGTTACAGTCACTTTGTCAGCGTTAACTACAATGATGTAGTCGCCGGTGTCAACGTGTGGCGTGTATTCTGGCTTGTGCTTTCCGCGTAAACGAAGAGCGATTTCAGTTGCGATACGACCCAGGGTTTTACCTGCAGCATCAACAACATACCAGTCGCGAGTTACGCTTTCTGGTTTAGCAGTAAAAGTTTTCATCAAACTATCCAAAAATTATCAGTTACACCTCACATAACCTTCGGGCAAAGATTATGTCGTTTATCGAACCCCTTCGAGTTCATCAAACTGCCAGGCTACGGCAGATTCAGGCTGTAACGTGGGCCGGCCGCGGATTATATATTAACCAATGGCAAATAACAGCTTTTTTTCGAAAAAAATCCGCTTGCGGCGCACGTCAGAAAAAGCGTTACGGCAAATGCGCCAACGCCAGATAATCGTGCGACTGCATTTCCTGCAACCGGCTTAAACAGCGTTTAAATTCAAAGGACAAAATCCCCTGGCTGTAAAGTTGCTCCATCGGCACTTCGGCGGAGATAATCAGTTTGACTTTGCGCTCGTAAAACTCATCTACCAGCGCAATAAAACGCCGCGCCACATCGTCGTTGCTTTGCCCCATAACCCGGACATTGGCCAGCAGCACGGTATGATAAATTTTACTCAGTTCCATATAGTCGTACTGACTGCGGGCTGATTCACAGAGCTCGCCGAATTCAAACCACACGATGCCTTCAGCTTCCCAGCAGGTTTGTAGCTTACGATGGGCAATTTCAATCACTGCATGCTGCTGGCGTGGCTCCAGCGATAATGCATTAAAATAACTCAGCAAATTATCTTGCGCCGCCTGATCAAGCGGCGAATGGTAAATTTCGGCCTGGGTTAAAGTACGTAAACGGTAATCAATACCACTGTCAACATTCACGATATCCGTGTGTTGTTTGATGAGTGCGATAGCGGGCAAAAAGCGCGCCCGTTGCAAGCCGTTTTTGTATAAGCCATCTGGTTCAATATTGGACGTTGCCACCAGGGTAATACCCCGGGCAAACAGTGCCTGCATCAGGGTTCCCAGAATCATCGCGTCGGTAATGTCAGAGACAAAAAACTCGTCAAAACACAAAATATCGGTTTGTGCTTTAAATCTGTCAGCTACCAGTTCAAGCGGATTAGGCTGGCCAGCCAGTTCAGACAGGTCTTCATGCACTTTGTGCATAAAACGGTGAAAGTGAATACGCAACTTACGCTCTGTTGGCAAACAATCAAAAAAAGTATCCACCAGATAGGTTTTGCCGCGGCCAACACCACCCCAGAAATACAAACCACGCAGCGGCTGTTGCTGCGGTTGTTTGCCGGTCAGCTTTTGCCAGAAAGTGGCTTTGACCGGTTGCTGCTGACAAAAGTCGTCATACAACCTTTGCAATTGAATCACGGCATGTTGCTGAGCCGCATCAAAATGAAAATCCGGGCGCTGTAAATCAAGCTGATACTTTTGCTGTGGTGTCATGGTGTGAACTGCAGAGGGCATTGGCCATTCAGACGATTAAAATTAGCTGCTATAGTAACACGCCTTACCACTGTGTTTAACAAGTTAGGTTACACTAGAAAAGATTTGAGCAGTTTTCAGGAGTTTTTATGAGTTTATCTATGGCATTGATCTGGTTTGCCGCAGGTTTAGTGGCAGGTGCAGTAGCCGCCCGTCTTTTCAGTTTAAGGCAGTTTAATCAGCATAAATTACAGCTGGAGCTGGATGAAAGCCGCCAGCAATTACAGAAATACCGCAATGACGTGTCACACCATCTGGATACCACCCATCAGTTAATGGCGCAGTTGCAGGACAATTATGAAAAAATTGCCCGTCACATGGCCAGAACCAAGATGCAGCTGATTGAACGTCCTGGTTATAGTGAAAACACCGAGCTGAACTATTTATCGACAGATACTGCTGAACAGATCAGGTTATCTATTGACCAAATCGACGAGAAACGCCGCAGAAAAGCTGAAGTTCGCACTGAACAACCACTTGATTATGCAGGGCATTCCAGCGGTATCTTAAAAACTTTCCCAACAGAAAAAAAATCTGAAGTCTGAAACTTTTTTTATTGGGGTGAGTCTCTAGAGGCAGTGTTCCCATGGAGACAAACCCCAAATGAAAATGAAGTTATCTATTGTCACCGCCAGCGTGCTGGCTGCCTTCCTGTTGACAAATCCTCTGCCGGTCTCTGCTAAATTACCATTTTTTGGCGCCGAATCCGGTGAACAAATGCCAAGCCTGGCGCCTATGCTGGAAAAAGTGACACCTGCAGTGGTGAATATTAACGTGGCCGGAAACCGTGAAGTGCGCCAACGTCTGCCGGATGCGTTCCAACAGTTTTTTGGTCAGAACGAACTGCGCCGGGAGCAACCTTTCCGTGGTCTGGGCTCTGGTGTGATTATTGACGCCGCCAAAGGTTATGTTGTCACCAACTCCCACGTGATTAATCAAGCCAGCGAAATTCAGGTCACTCTGACCGATGGCCGTACCTTTGAAGCCAAAAAAATTGGTGAAGATCCGGACAGTGATATTGCCTTGCTGCAAATTAAAGCCGACAACCTGACCGCGATTAAAATTGCCGACTCAGACAATCTGCGAGTTGGTGATTTTACTGTCGCCATCGGCAACCCCTTTGGTTTAGGCCAGACCGTCACTTCAGGCATTGTCAGCGCTCTGGGCCGCGGTGGTTTAAACATTGAAAAATATGAAGATTTCATTCAAACCGACGCTGCTATTAACAGTGGCAACTCAGGTGGCGCTCTGGTCAACCTCAGAGGCGAGCTGATAGGGATTAACACCGCTATTCTGGGCCCAAACGGCGGCAATATCGGTATAGGTTTTGCCATTCCTTCCACCATGATGAATAACCTGGTCAGCCAAATTATTGAATACGGTGAAGTCAAACGGGGTGTGCTGGGCATTGAAGGCAATGATCTGAATGCCGAACTTGCCAAAGCAATGAAAGTAAAATCGTCCAAAGGGGTTTTTGTTGGCCGGGTTACACCAGACAGTGGTGCCGATAAAGCCGGCATCAAATCCGGTGACGTTATTGTCAGCCTCAATGGTAAAACCATTTCCTCCATGTCAGAACTACGCGCCAAAGTCGGTACTTTAGGCGTTGGCAAATCAGTAAAACTTGGCATTTTACGTGAAGATAAACAGCTGGATCTGAGCGTGAAACTGTCGGCAGCTGATCAGGCCAATGTCACAGCGGGTAACTTGCATGAAATGCTGGCCGGTGCCAACTTTGCCAACGGCAAAACTGCGGATGGCACCCCTGGTGTGATGATTTCTGAGGTAGCCAATGGCTCGCCTGCTGCACGGCTTGGTCTGCAAAAAGGTGACGTGATTATTGGTGTTGCCCGCACCAAGGTAGACACAGTGGCGCAACTCAGAGAAGTACTGAGTAAAGCTCAAGGGGTCATCGCCCTGCAGGTTCAGCGTGAAGACAACGTATATTATGTGCTGATCCGCTAAGGCACTTTAGTTGGCATTAAAGGCCGCAGTCTGGTTAGTCTGCGGCCTTGTTGGTTGTTTTTCGTTACTTTTTTCTGCTACAGCTTGCCCCCGAACAATGTTATGCTGATATTACTTTGGCTGGCATTGATATAAACCGTGGCTAAACAATTGATTTTTATTATAAAAAGCATAGCGTATGGCCTGGCGCTCGCGCTGTTGTGGCTATTGTTCTTTCAGCAGAACAGTCAGTTGCAACTGAGTCAGTTATTCAGTAATCACGACGCTGAACCTGCGGCTATCTCTTATGCCAGAGCGGTCAGGGCGGCAGCCCCATCCGTGGTGAATGTATACACCGTCAGTACCCAACAAGACCCCCGCTCTTATCAGCGCCGGATTATTCAGAATCAGTCTTTAGGCTCAGGCGTCATTATGCGCTCCGACGGTTATATTCTGACCAACTATCATGTGGTCAATGGTGCCGACCAAATTGTGGTTGCACTGCAGGATGGACGCCAACTTGAAGCCATTCTGATTGGGCAGGACCGCATGACCGACCTCGCCGTGTTGTATGTGCAGGCCACCGATCTGCCAGTGATCCCACAACAACCGAATCTAGAAGCTCAGGTGGGTGATTTAGTTCTTGCCATAGGTAACCCGCTGAATTTAGGCCAGTCTATTACTCAGGGCATTATCAGTGCCACAGGCCGCGCTGGCCTCAGCACCAACACTTATACCGATTTTATGCAAATGGATGCCGCTATTAATGCCGGTAATTCCGGCGGCGCTCTGGTCAACAGCAATGGGGTGTTGGTTGGTATTAATACCGCAGCTTTCCAACGGCAGCGCAATCTGGAAGTTCAGGGCATATTTTTTGCCGTACCTTATAAACTGGCGCATACAGTGATGGAAAAACTGATTAAACATGGCCGCGTGGTGCGTGGTTATCTGGGGTTAAGCGGTGAACCTGTGATCAATTCTGCCGGCGAGCGGCAAGTCTCCACAGCCCAGCATTTTTATGGCATGAAAATAACCGAAGTAGACGCTTTTGGTCCTGCAGCAGTTTCAGGTTTACAAGCTGATGATATTTTGCTGGAAATGGCCGGTGTGACTTTAACCAGCGTCGGCCAGGCGTTGGATTTGGTCGCAGAAGCTGCGCCTGACACCCAAGTACAAATTCTGATTGAACGCCGCGGCGAACGAATGATGATCCCAACCCGTATTGGTGTGCGTACCGACACAGATTAACCAGGCTTGCCCAGGGTTATTCACACGCACTCCGGATCGCCAATAGGTCAACAGTAAAACCCTTGCCCTGCAGATAAAAAAAACCGCCATTTGGCGGGTTTACTTTTAAGCAATAACTTAGGCTGCCGCGTTAATACGCTCAATGCGGGCACCTAAGGCCTGCAGTTTATGCTCAATCTGCTCATAACCACGGTCGATATGATAAATTCGATCGACCACTGTATTGCCGGTAGCCACTAAACCTGCTATGACTAGGCTGGCAGAAGCGCGTAAATCTGTCGCCATCACCTGAGCTGCAGTCAGCTGCGGCGTGTACTGACACATTGCCGTATTGCCTTCAAGCTGAATTTGAGCGCCCATCCGCTGCAATTCAGGCACATGCATAAAACGGTTTTCGAAAATGGTTTCGGTCACCACACCTACACCTTCGGCCAGCACATTAAGCACAGTAAACTGCGCCTGCATATCGGTTGGGAAACCGGGATGTGGAGTGGTTTTTACATTCACCGACTTCAGAGTACGGCCTGTCATATTCAGCCGGATCCAGTCATCCCCAGTGGTCACTTCAGCACCCGCTTCACGCAGTTTCTCCAGCACCACTTCTAGCTCGGTTGGATCTGTATTACGACAGGTCACATCACCCCCAGTCACAGCAGCAGCCACCAGAAAAGTACCGGTTTCAATTCTGTCCGGCAGTACACTGTGAGCGGCACCTGTTAAACGCTCGACACCTTCTACTTTAATAGTGGCACTGCCGGCACCGCTGATTTTAGCGCCCATCGCCACTAAGTATTTTGCTAAATCAACAACTTCCGGCTCGCGGGCGGCGTTTTCGATAATGGTAACGCCATCTGCCAGCACAGCCGCCATCAGCAGGTTCTCAGTGCCGGTCACGCTGACCATATCCATCACCAGATGTGCACCTTTGAGACGAGCCGCTTTGGCTTTGATATAACCGTTTTCCACACTGATATCTGCGCCCATTTTGCGCAGACCATCAATATGCAGGTTCACCGGCCGGGCGCCAATGGCACAACCGCCGGGCAAAGATACTTCAGCATGACCAAAACGCGCCAATAACGGGCCCAGTGCCAGAATAGAAGCACGCATGGTTCTTACTAATTCATAGGGTGCCATCTGACTGTGAATATGACTGGCGTCCACTGTCACCTGATGACCATCACGCTGCACCTGGGCACCAAACATGGTCAGCAGCTTAAACGTGGTATCAATATCTTTCAGCACCGGTACATTGCTGATCACTGAAGGTTGTTCGGCCAGCAAAGTTGCAAACAAAATAGGCAGAGCGGCATTCTTGGCTCCGGAAATCACGACATCGCCTTTCAGGGTGGCGCCACCTGTTACTAAAAATTGTTGCATATGTACTTACACCGGAGGATTAAGAAGTTTTTCACGACGCCATTGAGTTGGCGTGAAGGCTTTGATTGATAAGGCATGAATAGAACCATCGGCAATTTCAGCCATCAGTGGTCCGTATACCAGTTGTTGTTGTTTGACCCGGCTTAAGCCGTCAAAACATTCGCCTACAGCGGTCACTGCATAATGACTGCCATCAGCACTGACATACACCTCAACCAGGTTTAGTTGTTCGGTTAAGCGTTGTTCAATTTGTTTAATGTCCATCAGGCACCCACCAATCGGCAAAAGTCATCGGTCATCCCGCATTTTGGCATCACCACGAGCTGACCGCATAGAGAACAACAACCCGGCCATGCCGGGTTGTCAGAGTTTATCAGAGAAGCATATCTTCAGTGACTGCTAAGGGCGGCATTATAGCCTGACTCAGCGGCGATTTCAGCTAGTCTGTTGGCAAAAGTGGCAACACATCACTGACCGCCGCCAGATTACGCAGCTGGGTTGGCATTTGTGTAAAACGCAGCACTATGCCTTTTTTGTTGGCCTGCGCCAGTTGCTGTAACAACCAGGCTAAACCAGCGGTGTCGACATGACGCAGCTTACCAAGATTAAATTCTGCCTGCTTAGGCAAGGTGTCCAACAGTTTAAAGGGCCAGTGTTTAACCACAGTGTTGCAGTTCAGCTCACCACTGAACTCGACTGTTGCACCTTGCTGCTTAATCTCAAGCATTGTTTTTCTTCTCTGGCGCTTTGATAGGTGCTTTGGCTTTTTCTTCCAAAAGCGCTGCCACACTTAATAAACCCTGCTGACGAATCAGGCTACCCAGCTCAGAGCGTTTGCTGTCGAGTAAAGAAATACCTTCGGCCACCATGTCATATACCAGCCAGTTATTGGCATCTTTCACACGGCGCAGCTTAAACTCAATTTTGATATCAGGTTTGCCCGGGTCTATCACCCGTGTTTTGATGGTGATAATTTTGCGTTGTTTATCAACTGGTTGACCTGGCTCAATAATCACTTTCTGGTCGCGGTATTGGGTAAACACACCAGCATAGGTACCCACCATATAATTCTGGAAAGCATCCACAAAAGTATTAAAGTCTTGTTTTGGTACAGTGTTGAGTTTCACACTCTGACCAATCACATAACCTGCGGCGTAACGACTGTCGATATAAGGCACTAACTCTTCATTGACAATAGTACGCAGTACTTCAGCATCAGCTTTGATTTTTGGCTGGTCAGCAGCAATACGACGGAAAGTTTTATCCGCCAGCACTTCCATCATTTTGTATGGATCATCATAAGTAGGCACAGCGGCAGAGTTTGCCTGTGCCGGCACAGTGCTGATAGCCAGCAGCAGCGCTGTGGCAAATTTAAAGATTCTGTTCATTATTGATTCCCACGGTTAAACAAGAACTGACCGATCAGCTCTTCCAGTACAATGGCCGCCTTGGTGTCTTCGATATAATCACCATCAGCCAGAATTTCTACGTTTTCGTCGACAAAACCTGGTTGTAAACCAATATATTGTTCGCCGAGCAAACCTGAAGTCAGAATGGACAAAGAGCTGGTCTCAGGGAAATTGCTGTAACTGCTGTTAATTTCCAGGGTCACGACCGGCTGGAAAGCTTCAGGATCCAGCTGAATGCTGGCAACACGGCCAACCACAACCCCACCTACTTTCACCGGCGAACGTACTTTTAAGCCGCCGATATTGTCGAATTTGGCATACAACTTATAACTTTGATCCGAACCGGTCACACCGGTATTGGCAACTTTCATCGCCAGTAATAACAAAGCGGCAATCGCCAAAGCGACAAAAGCACCCACTAAAATTTCTAACTTACGTGTGGTCATTTTTTTATCCACCAAACATGACAGCTGTTAATACAAAATCAAAACCCAGCACCGCCAGCGAGGCAGTGACAACAGTCTGGGTTGTCGCCTGACTGATCCCTTCCGAAGTCGGAACCGCATCAAATCCCTTGTGCAGCGCAATCACTGTCACCAAAAACGCAAACACCATACTTTTGATCACGCCGTTCAGCACATCTTCGTGCAGATCAACGTTGGCCTGCATGGCCGACCAATAACCGCCTGCATCTACGCCCAGCCAGTCCACACCCACCAGATGACCACCCAGAATACCCACCGCATTAAAAATCAGCGCCAGCAGCGGCATACAAACCACACCAGCCCAAAAACGCGGAGCTATCACCCGCCGCAGCGGATCAACCGCCATCATTTCCATGCCGGAGAGTTGTTCTGTTGCTTTCATCAGACCAATCTCAGCGGTCAGGGCACTACCAGCACGGCCGGCGAATAACAAAGCTGTGACAACAGGGCCCAGTTCACGCAGCAAACTGAGCGCCACCAAAGGGCCAAGCATTTGTTCGGCACCAAACTTTGACAAGACGGTGTAACCTTGCAGCGCCAACACCATGCCGATAAATAAACCCGACACCACAATGATCAGCAGCGATAACACGCCAACCACATAAAACTGCTTGATATATAAAGGCCAGGCTTTGACAAACCTGGGTCGGCCCCATAAAGCCCCTAAGACCATCAGGGCGGCGCGGCCAAAACCCTGCACAGACGCTATAGTGGCGGCGCCAAGTTGTTGTAATTTATCGAGCATTAATCCTTTAACTCCATTAATTCCCCGGCATAATCGGCCGCTTTAAAATGGAAAGGTACAGGACCATCAGCCAGACCTTGTAAAAACTGCTGTACCAGCGGCGATTCATGCACCCGCAACTGCTGCGGTGTGCCATGGCCAATCACCCGGCGCTCTGCCACTACATAAACGTAGTCGGCAATACTCATCACTTCGTTGACATCATGGGACACCACAATAGACGTCAGCCCCAGTGCATCATTTAAAGAACGGATCAGCCGTACTATCACACCCATCGAAATAGGGTCCTGACCGGCAAAAGGCTCGTCATACATCACCAGTTGTGGGTCCAGCGCAATAGCACGCGCCAGCGCCGCACGGCGTGCCATACCACCAGACAGCTCAGCTGGCATTAAATCGCGTGCACCACGCAAACCTACAGCTTCAAGTTTCATCAGTACCATCATGCGGATAATTTCTTCCGGCAATTTGGTATGCTCGCGGATTGGAAAGGCCACGTTATCAAACACAGACATATCGCTGAATAAAGCGCCGCTTTGAAACAACATGCTCATTTTTTTGCGGGCCTGATACAGATCATTGCGGCCAAGGGCTGGAATATCAACACCATCAAACCAGATATGGCCGCTGTCCGGTTTCAGCTGACCGCCGATCAGACGCAATAAGGTGGTTTTCCCAATCCCGCTCGGCCCCATAATGGCGGTCACTTTACCACGACGGAACTGCATGCTCATGTCGTCATAAATCACCCGCTCACCGCGGCAGAAGGTCAGGTTTTGAATGTTCACCAACGGCTCAGCCGTTGTATTTCCCATGCTTTGTTCCAACTTAAATCCCTTGATTGAGCTGGTTATCATAAAAACCAGCAAAGCCCCAGGCAAAACGCCGCGCAATATAAAGTCAGGGACGTCCGGATGCAAGACCACTGTTTAATAGTTCGGCGTATTTTACCTGCATTAACAGCATGAGTGCGCAGAAAAAATTGTAATATTCGATTGCAAAAATCGAAACTTACGCCAATTCACGGTTTTTTTTGCAATTCCACCAGAGAAGCAGGAAAATGTCGCAGTTTTGCGGGCGCTGCTGGCTTATAGGCTTTAATGCTTTGCCAGTTCAGTGACGAACCGCTTTGTTTTTGATATTTATTCGCATTTTGTCGAAGTTAACTGAATATCAGCTTAACCATCACCGGGAAAATCAGCCCGGCCGCAGGAGAAACACCGTGACTATAGATTACTGTGCCAAAGCCAGGGCAGTCTTTGCGATTGAAGCTGCAGCCATTGTTGGATTAAACCAGTATCTGGATCACAATTTTGAACGCGCTTGCCAGCAGATGTTTGACTGTAGCGGCCGTATTATTGTTATCGGCATGGGAAAATCCGGCCATATCGGCAATAAAATCGCAGCCACTCTGGCTTCAACCGGTACTCCGGCGTTTTTTGTCCACCCAGGTGAAGCAAGCCACGGTGACCTTGGCATGATCACCAAAGGTGACATTGTACTGGCCCTGTCCAATTCAGGCGAAACCAATGAGTTACTGCTGATAGTTCCGGTGTTAAAACGCCTTGGCATTGGCTTGATTGCCATGACCGGCAATCCTCAATCAACCCTGGCCCGCCTTGCCGATGTGCATTTATGTGTCAAAGTGGAACAGGAAGCCTGCCCGCTTGGGCTGGCACCAACAGCCAGCACCACAGCAGCACTGGTGATGGGGGATGCTCTGGCTGTTGCTTTATTGGAAGCCCGTGGTTTTTCTGCCGATGATTTTGCGCTGTCACATCCGGGCGGCAGTTTGGGTAAAAAGTTATTGTTACGGTTGCAGGATGTGATGCACCAGGGCGAACAAATACCGCTGGTACCTGTTTCAGCCACCATTAAGCAGGCCTTGTTAGAAATATCACAAAAAGGTCTGGGCATGACCGCCATCGTAGATGAACAAGGCAAGCTGGCCGGTATTTTTACCGACGGTGATTTACGGCGTTTGCTCGATTTAAGAGTCGATATTCATCAGACCCTGATTGCCGACGTGATGATCCGCAACTGTATTACTGCCAAAGCCGATATGCTGGCCGCTGAAGCGCTGAAAATTATGGAACAAAAGAAAATTAATGGCCTGATTGTATTGTCAGACGACAGAACACCGATAGGCGCGATGAATATGCATGATTTACTGCGGGCCGGAGTGTTGTAATGTCAGATTTATTCAGTCAGTTATATCAGCAGGTTCAGGGCCAGCTGCTGCAGCAAGCCGCACAAATCCGCTTGCTGATCTGTGACGTGGACGGTGTGTTCTCCGACGGACGGATTTATCTGGGCAATGCCGGTGAAGAGCTCAAGGCTTTTCATACCCGTGACGGTTATGGCATTAAAGCGCTACGCCATGCAGGCATCGAAGTGGCAGTCATCACAGGCCGGCGATCTGACATTGTCAGTCAACGTATGACCTCATTAACAGTGCCCTATATCTATCAGGGGCAGGAAGATAAAATTCCGGCTTTTAATGAACTGAAACAAAAGTTACAGCTTGAAAATCAACAGATTGCTTATATTGGTGATGACCTGTCCGACTGGAAAGTGATGCAACATTGTGGTCTTTCTGTTGCAGTCAAAGATGCCCATCCTTATTTACGCCAACATGCCCATTATGTCACCTGCCTGCCGGGTGGTTATGGCGCTGTGCGTGAGCTTTGTGATTTACTGCTGATCAGCCAGCAAAAATTTGCCGGCTTTGACGGAAGCAGCTCATGAAACAACAGATTTTCTGGTTTTTACTGGTGCTGACCTGTGCCAGCCTGTTATACGGCTGGCTGGACAATGAAGGTAAAAGCACAGCGACCAATGCGGAGCAGGAACTGGCGCCCGACTTTATTGCCTACGACTTAGTGCGTACCAGTTTTGACGGCAGCGGCAATATGTCAGGCCTGATCAAGGCCCGGCAAATGTCGCACTTTGAGCAGCTTGGGCAAATTCAGTTTGAAGCCCCTGCTTACACCATTTTTGAAGATCAGTTGCCCAAATGGCAGGTTAGCAGTGACCACGGTGTGTTGTATCCGGATGACAAAGTTGTGCTGGAACAACAGGTGATCCTGGACAATCTGAAATCAGGTGAATTATTTAACAAACTCGAAACGAACCAGCTGGAATATTTGTTTGAACAACAAATGCTGCAAAGCAGGCAGCAGGTTTTGATCAGCGGCGACGGTTTTGCCATCAATGGCCAGGGCGTCGAGGTTGATTTAGTCAAACAGAAACTACAACTTCATCAACATAAAGGGACGGTTTATCGCCATGAGAAATAATTTGCTGCTGGCCTTGTTGCTTGGCCTCTGTTCGCTGGCATCTCAGGCGGCCAATAACGATTTTGCCGAACCTGTGAATGTCAGCTCTGATAATTTTGACGGCAGCGTCAAAGAGAAAAAACTGGTGTACCTTGGCAATGTGCTGGTTACCCAGGGCTCGTTAAAAATCAAAGCCGAACGTCTTGAGGTGGACAGCTCCAAAGGCCAGGGTAAAGAGGTATTTATTGCCAGCGGCACACCGGCCTCTTATTCGCAGGTGCTGGATGGTGACAAACCAATAGAAGCCATGGCCAACGAAATCCGTTATGACGTTGCCACCCGCATCCTGACATTAACCGGCAACGCCGAAATCAATCAAAGCGGCAGTGTGGTGAAAAGTGCCAAAATTCAATATGACCTGGCACAGCAAAAACTCAATGCTGAAGGTGGCAAAGACACCCAAAGGGTCAGTACCGTATTTATCCCAGAGAAAAACTAAAGTGAAAACTCTTGTCGCATCGCATCTGGCGAAAAGTTACAAAGGCCGTCAGGTGGTTAAAGACGTCAGCCTCGAAGTGAAAGCAGGCCAGATCGTTGGTTTGCTCGGCCCCAATGGCGCCGGTAAAACCACCACTTTTTATATGATAGTGGGCCTGGTGCCGTCAGATAAAGGCAGCATTACACTCGATGGCCATGATATGACCTTCGACCCTATTCACGCCCGTGCCCGTCAGGGCATTGGTTATCTGCCGCAGGAAAGTTCAATTTTCCGCAAACTGACGGTGTACGACAACCTGATGGCCATTTTGCAAACGCGCAAAGAGTTAAAAGACGAGCAGCGTGAGCAAATAGCAGACGAACTGCTGGATGAATTTAACATTACCCATATCCGTAGCAGCCTGGGCATGAGTTTGTCCGGTGGTGAAAGACGCAGGGTGGAAATTGCCCGGGCTTTAGCGGCCAATCCGGCCTTTATTTTACTGGACGAACCTTTTGCCGGCGTGGACCCTATTTCAGTCTTGGATATTAAAAAAATTATTCAGCATTTGCGTAACAGAGGCATAGGGGTGCTAATCACCGACCACAATGTGCGCGAGACGCTTGATGTTTGCGAAATTGCCTATATTGTCAGTCATGGCGAACTGATAGCTTCTGGCTCGCCGGCCGATGTATTAGCAAATCAGCAGGTCAGAGATGTATACCTCGGCGAACAATTCAGGCTATAGTTAGCAAAAAGCCAGTGGATACTGGCCGTCAGGAGTGACCAGAAGTACATGAAGCCATCTTTACAACTCCGGCTTGGACAGCAACTCACAATGACTCCCCAGCTGCAACAAGCCATCAAGCTGTTGCAACTGTCGACCATTGAATTACAGCAGGAAATTCAGGAAGCTCTGGATGCCAACCCGCTGTTGGAAGCGGAGGATGACTATAACAACTTCAATGAAAGCAGCAGTGCACCGGAAGCGAGCGACAAACACGAACAAGCCGAAATAGACAGCTACTCCAGTGACGAACATTTTGACCCGGAAGTGCCCGATACCAGCGAGGCCATGACGGAGCAAAATATCAAAGAAGACCTGCCGCTTGACAGCAACTGGGACGACTTAGTCAGCGCAGCCCCAGTCGCTAATACCTACAATGGTGACGAAGACAACGTGTTTCAGGGTGAAACCAGCGAAACCCTGCAAGATTATTTACGCTGGCAGATGCGCCTGACACCTTTTACCGAAACCGACCTTGCCATTGCCGAAATTATTATAGAAGCTATTGATGGAAATGGTTTACTCACCATCAGCAACCAGGACATTCTCGATTCGCTTGGCATGCCAGACGTCGAAGCCGATGAAGTCGAAGCTGTGATCAAACGTATTCAACTGTTTGACCCTGTAGGTGTTGGCGCCCGCACTATTCAGGAATGTTTATTAGTGCAGCTGCGTCAGTTTGACCCACATACGCCTTTTCTGGCCGAAACCTGCGACATTATCCGGGACTACAGCGAATATTTAGCCAACAGAGATTTCCGTTCTCTGATGCGCGTGACTAAACTCAAAGAAGATGACCTGCGCGAAGTGATGCGGCTTATTCACAGCCTGAACCCGCGCCCTGGTGCCGATGTGATCCGTGAAGAGCAGCAGTACACCATTCCGGATGTATCGGTGAAAAAAATCAAAGGCCGCTGGATGGTTGAGTTAAATCCGGATGCTTTTCCAAAAATCAGGATCAACGAACAATACGCCGCCATGTCGCGCAACGCCAGAAACTCGGCCGACAGTCAGTTTATCCGCTCTCACTTGCAGGAAGCCAAGTGGTTTTTAAAGAGTCTGGAAAGCCGCAACGAAACTTTATTAAAGGTTGCCAACTGTATAGTGCAGCAGCAACAAGCGTTTTTTGAGCATGGGGAAGAAGCGATGAAACCCATGGTGCTCAACGACGTGGCAGAGATGGTGGGCATGCATGAATCCACTATTTCCAGGGTGACCACACAAAAATTCATGCACACGCCCAGAGGAATATTTGAACTTAAGTTCTTTTTCTCCAGTCATGTAAGTACAGAGAGTGGCGGCGAATGTTCGTCGACCGCCATCAGGGCTTTTATAAAAAAATTGGTGGCAGCGGAGAATCCTGCAAAGCCGTTAAGCGATAGCAGGATGGCAGAAATTCTTTCTGAACAGGGCATCAACGTAGCAAGGCGGACCATCGCCAAATACCGTGAATCTCTGTACATTCCGCCGTCAAATCAGCGCAAGAGCTTGCTATAAGTGCTCATCAAAGAAGGAAATGTCTATGCAAATCAATCTAACTGGTCGTCATGTTGAAATCACTGAAGCACTGAGAGACTATGTAGACAGCAAGTTTTCAAAACTTGAACGGCATTTTGACCACATCAACAACGTACATGTTGTGCTCAACGTGGAGAAATTAAAACAAATTGCCGAAGCAAAACTGCATTTAAACGGCGGAGAGGTGTTTGCAGTCAGCGAAGATGATAATATGTACGCTGCTATTGACCAGCTGATCGATAAACTTGATCGACAAGTCATTAAACACAAAGAGAAAATTTCTCGTCATTGATTACGGACTTATGAACTTAAGCTCAATGTTATCGAAGGACTGCACAAAAAGTGCGGTCCTTTTTAATAGTAAAAAACGTATTCTGGAATATATTGCCGAGCTTGCACACCAGCAATTACCGCAATTAGCAGAATCCACTATTTTTGAAGCCCTGATGGCCCGCGAAAAACTGGGCTCAACCGGCATTGGCGGTGGAATTGCCATTCCGCACGGTAAACTCAAAGACGTCACCAGCCCGGTGTTAGTTTTTGTGGTCAGTCAGGACGCTATTCAATTTGACGCTATTGATAACCAGGCGGTAGATATTTTCTGTGCCATACTGATCCCAGAAAATCAATGCCAGACCCACCTGACCACCTTGGCTGGCATCGCAAGGTTACTCAGTCAGAAAGATTTAACCCGCAAAATCCGTCATACAGCTTCAGATCATGATCTGTATCAGTTGTTGCTGACCCACTCAGATATGGTGGCCAGCAAATGAAACTCCTTGTCGTCAGTGGTCGCTCAGGTTCCGGCAAATCAGTTGCACTTCGCGTGATGGAAGACCTGGGTTACTATTGTGTCGACAATATTCCGGTGAATCTGCTGCCTACCCTGGCGAACGCTGTGATGGGCCAGTATGAAAGGGTTGCCGTCAGTATTGATGTGCGCAACCTGCCACAAGAGCCGGAAGAGCTCACTGAAATTCTGTCTTATCTGCCGCGTAAAGTTGAACTAACCATTTTGTATCTGGATGCCTCCCACAGCAGCTTGATCAAAAGATTCAGTGAAACGCGCCGCCTGCACCCGTTGTCGCATCAGGCCATGTCGCTGGATGAAGCGATTCAACGCGAGCAGCAGCTGCTGGACCCTATTTCCAGCCGTGCCGATTTGTATATAGATACCACCGACTTAAACGTACACCAGCTGACAGAGCAACTACGTGAACGTATTCTGGGCCAAAAAACCGGACGGCTGGTGATTCTGTTTGAGTCTTTTGGCTTTAAATATGGCATTCCTAAAGATGCCGACTATGTGTTTGACGCCCGCTTTTTACCAAACCCACATTGGGAGCCTGAGCTGAAAATTCTGACCGGCCTTGATCAGCCAGTGAAAGATTACCTTGCAGCACAGGAAGTTGTGGGTCAGTACACCGAACAAATTAATCAGTTTATCGGCACCTGGTTGCCTCATCTGGAACGCAATAACCGCAGTTATCTGACCATTGCCATCGGTTGTACCGGCGGTCAGCATCGTTCTGTTTATATTGTTGAAGCGCTCTCAGCACGTTTTAAAGCACTGCGGGAAGATGTGCAGATCCGCCACCGCGAATTGGTGCGTCATCATGGCAAATAGTTTTTCTCAAACCGTCACTATCGTAAATCAGCTGGGTTTACATGCCCGCGCCGCTACCAAACTGGCGCAACTGTGTCAGAAGTTTGATGCCAAAATTGAGCTACAACAGGAAGGCAAAACTGCCGATGCCAGTAGTGTGTTGGCGTTGTTAATGCTTGCCAGCAGCAAAGGCAAAAACGTTGAGGTACTGGCGCACGGCGCAGAAGCAGAAGCGGCATTAAAATCTGTGGTTGAACTGATTAACAACGGTTTTGACGAAAACTAAACTGCCCTCACCTTTATTCACCTTTAGCTAGTTTGTCCCTTTGTTTCATCAGCTGTTGTTGTTGGGTGGCTGCTGTTGGCGTCAGCTTCTGGTGTAAACCGGCTTTGATCAGCATATAAGCGGTGACAGGGGCAGAAATAAATAAAAACAACGCAATCAGCAGCTGCTGTAGATTCAGTTGTTGTTCGACAAAATTAAAGAACAACATCGACGCCAGCACCAGACTGCCAAGCCCCAATGTGGTGGCCTTGGTCGGTCCATGCAACCTGGTGTAAAAGTCAGGTAGTTTAATTAAAGCAAAGGACCCCACCAGCACAAACAAGGTGCCAGCTATCACCAGTAACGCAATGATCCATTCCAGCAAGGTCATGGTTCTCTCCTATTCAATAATGTCACCACGTAACATAAATTTGCACACTGCCACTGTACTGACAAAACCCAGCATGGCAATCAACAGTGCGGCTTCAAAATGCAGAATACTGGCGGCATAAATACCGTAACAGAGCAATAACGCAATGCTGTTGATGTACATGGTATCCAGCGCCAACAGACGATCCGGCACACTGGGACCGCGCAATAAAGCCCATAGGTTCAACAGCAAGGCGATTCCTACGCCAATCATCGCAACCATGACTATCTGATTTAACATTGGAATATCTCCTTCAGTGGTTGCTCATAACGCTGTTTGATACTGGCAATCAACTCAGCTTCATCATGTAAATCAAGCACATGTAAAAGCAGATACTTAGGCTTGGCGCTGTTTTCATCCAACTGATAGGGTAAAATTTCAGCGCTGACAGTGCCTGGCGTTAATGAAACTGTGCCGGCCAGAATGGTTAAAGGTAAAGCTTCTGTCATTGAAAGAGGCACCAGCACAAAACCAGGATTCAGATTTTTATTTGGCCCCAATACCAGCTTAATCACCTGTAAATTAGCGAGTACTATATCCAGCAACACCCGACCGATATAACGCAGAGCCAGACCCCAACGCCGGATCGGCGGTTGGGGATCACGAAAAGGTGCCGTCAACTGCGGGATCAGCACTGCCAACACTGCAGCAACAATCAGATGGATAGGCGCCACACTGTTATTCAGTAATAACCAGACCACAAACAGCAATAAACTTCGGGCAGGTGTTGGCAATAATACGCTGATAAACTTCATGTTATTGCCCTCCTACTGCACGCACATTCGGCAAAAACTGCAACTGGGTTGCCGCCTCAACACAAAACTGCATCACAGCTTCCCCAAAAAACACCAGGAGCGGGCTTGCCAGCAGCAACAGACACACTGCCGTAAATTGCACGGCATGGGCGCGTTGTGCAGTCATAACCTGTGCTTTCGCCCGCCAGAATAAGGTACTGCCGGCTCTGGTTAACGCAATCAGCACCAGCAGACTACAGAACAACAACACCGACCATAACGCAAGACGGCTGGGCAGATCAGTGGCGGCCTGCATTAACCAGATTTTTGCCACAAAGCCAGACAAGGGCGGCATCCCCGCCACCGCCAGTGCTGCTATCACAAAAAGCACCCCCAATGGCCATGCCTGTTGCAAAGGCCGGCCCGCTACAAGCCTGTCCTGTACCGTGCCACGCTGCGCAGCAATTAAATCTGCCAGTAAAAATAAAGCCGCTGCCACCAGGGTGGAATGCAGACTGTAATAAAGCACTGCGGCAACAGCACCGCTATGACCAAGTGCGAGGGTGGCCAGTAAACTGCCGGCAGACAGCAACACCAAGTAAGCCACCAGCAATTTCAGATATTGTGCCGCCAGTACACCCACGGCGGCCAACAGCATAGTGGCAAGGCCGCCAATCCATAATAAATCCCGGCCAAAACCAGCCAGCTCAGCTGCATTGTCACCAAACAAGCTGCCAAATACCCGCATCACACAATAAACACCAACTTTGGTCATGACGGCAAACATGGCCGCAACCGAAGCCGACGCATTGGCATAAGCGGCCGGCAACCAGAAATGCAATGGCAGGAGCGCCGCTTTTAAACCAAACACCAGCAATAACAAACCGGCAGCCGCTTTGACTATTAAGACCTGCTGCGGTGCCAGACTAGTGATGCGCTGCGCCATATCCTGCATATTCAGGCTACCGAGCATGGCGTACAGCAGCGCCAGCGCCAGTAAAAACAGCGCAGAGCCTAACAGGTTTAATAACACATAATGCAAAGCCGCTTTGGTACGCCCTTTACCACCACCATGCAGCAGCAAACCATAAGAGGAAATCAGCAGCACTTCAAAAAACACAAAAAGGTTAAATAAATCAGCGGTTAAGAAGGCACCATGAATGCCCATCAATAAAAACTGTAATAAAGGCTGGAAATAAGCACCACGTTCATCTTCACCAGCCAGACTGTACAGCCAGCAACAACAAGCCAGCACTGTGCTTAACAGTACAAAAATGGCCGACACCTTATCCTGCAGCAAGACAATGCCAAAAGGCGCAGACCAGTTACCCAGCAGGTAAAAGTTTTGCACGCCGCCCGCACTTTGCCAGAGCCCATAACAGGTACTAAGCAACAACAGCAACAACCCAATGCCGCCCAGTGCACGTCTTTTACTCACTGACGCCTGCACTGGCGGCAATAATAATAAAGCCCCGGTAATTAACGGAACTAAAATCGGAAAAATCACTGCATGTTGCATCAAAACCGCGACTCCTGCTGTTGCCGCGAACCACTTTGGCCATCCACATGGTCATTACCCAGCTCAGCCCGGGCACGAATGGCAAGGATCACTAAAAATGCCGTCATGGCAAAACCTATTACAATAGCAGTCAACACCAGCGCCTGCGGCAAGGGATCAGCGTAGATGTCTGTTACTCCCAGCACGGCACCTTTACCTGCAGTTAAACCGCCGCTGGCAAAAATAAACAGATTGACCGCATAAGACAGCATGGTTAACCCTAGCACCACAGCAAAGGTATGGGCCCTCAGCACCAGCAGCACACCGCAGCCGGTTAATACGCCTATCACAATCGCCATCACCAGTTCCATTATGGTTGCTCCTTATGCACAGGACGATAACGGGTGGTTACTTTACCTAAATTCGCCAGGATCAATAAGGTTGACCCCACCACCGTCAGATAAACCCCCAAGTCAAAAGCCATGGCACTGGCAAGTTCAATAGTCCCCACCAGCGGTAGGTTAAAATAATCAAACCAGGAGGTTAAAAATGGCCGGCCAAACAACAGGCTGGCAAGGCCGGTGACTGTGGCACATAAAATTCCAAGCGCAATTAAGGTGGAATACTCAACTTTTAATCTGGGTTTGACCCAGTCCACCCCTTGCGCCACATACTGCAGAATCATCGCCACAGCGGTAATCAAGCCGGCAACAAAACCACCGCCCGGCATGTTGTGCCCGCGAAAGAAAATATACACAGAAACCAATAACGCCAGCGGTAATAACGCCTGCGACACCACAGCCAGTAACAGCGGATGACTATCGAGCGCCCAGCGCCTGCCTTCCCCATCGGCGCCAGACATAAAACGTGGAATACCGGTCAGCATTTTAAAAATGCCCAGCGCGGCGATGCCTAATACGGTAATTTCCCCCAGGGTATCAAAACCCCGGAAATCGACCAGAATGACATTCACCACATTGGTGCCACCACCGCCGGTTTTGGCATTTTGCAGGAAATAATCTGAAATAGTGTCGGTTTGCTGGGTCAGCATAGCAAAAGCCAGACTGCCTATCACCACGCCAATCCCTGTCGCCAACGCCAAATCCCGCACCAAATGGCCAGGTGAAGATTGTTTCACCGATTTATGCGGCAGGAAATACAAGGCCAGCATCAGCAGCACGACAGTCACCACTTCCACCGATAACTGGGTCAGTGCCAGATCCGGCGCCGAAAACCGCACAAAGGCCAGACTGACCATTAACCCGACCACCGAAATCATTACCAGCGACAATAACCGTTGCCGGATAGTCAGTACAGTGGCGATAGCGGCGATACATAAAATAACAGCCCCGGCCAGCACCAACATATCCAGCGGCAAAGCCGGCCTGCTGCCCTGAAGAGACGCAAGCTCCAGCAAAGGCGCACCACACAACAACAGCACCAGTAACAACATCAGAGCAGCAAAACGCTGATAACTGCCATTGTCGATAGCTGCAGTCAAACTGCGACAACGCTGCACAAAACGCTGCAATATATTTTCAAAACGATAAATCGCCGGTTGTTCCGCAAAGCCGGCCTGAAATACAAATAAATGTTTACGGTTGATGTAAAGCACTATGCCACCAGCCAGCGCCAGCACACTCATCAGCAACGGTAAATTCAGACCATGCCACAGCGCCAGACTGTATTCCGGCGCTGCACCGCCAAGCACAGCAACAGCGGCCTGCGACAATAAATCACCGATAAACCACTGCGGGAACACCCCAAGCAAAACACAAAAGGCCACCAGAATTTCCATCGGCACCCGCATATAACGTGGTGGTTCATGCGGCGTTTTGCTCAGGCCAATAGGTTCACCGTTAAAAAACACGTCGTGAATAAAACGCGCTGAATAAGCAACGGCAAAAATCGCTGCCACTGTGGCCAACAGCGGAATTAACCAGCTTAACGACCCCAGCACTCCCTGATGCAGGGTTTGACTAAAAAACATTTCTTTGGATAAAAAACCGTTGAGCAGCGGCACACCGGCCATCGAGGCCGACGCCACCATCGCCAGGGTGGCGGTGACCGGCATATACTTCCATAAACCGTTGATTTTTCGCATATCGCGGGAACCGGTTTCGTGGTCAATAATACCGGCCGCCATAAATAATGACGCTTTAAAAATGGCATGGTTAATTAAATGAAAAATGGCGGCAACAGCAGCGAGATCTGTATCTAACCCCAGCAATAAAGTAATTAGGCCAAGGTGGGAAATGGTTGAATAAGCCAGCAAACCCTTTAAGTCATGCTGAAATAACGCAAAATAAGCCCCCACCAGCAAAGTGGCCAAACCGGCCAGAGTGACCACTAAAAACCATAAATCAGTACCGGACAATAGCGGATATAAGCGGGCCAGCAAAAAAATACCGGCTTTGACCATAGTCGCCGAATGCAGGTAAGCACTGACGGGCGTTGGTGCAGCCATTGCATTAGGTAGCCAGAAGTGGAAAGGAAACTGCGCCGACTTGGTAAAAGCGCCCAGTAACACCAGCACCAACACCACGGGATAAGCTGCATGTTGCTGTAATTGTTCAGTGTGTGTCAGCACGACCGACAATTCATAACTGCCGGTAATTTGCCCAAGCAGCACAATACCGGCCAACAGTGCCAAACCACCGGCCGCTGTGACTGTTAACGCCATTCTGGCGCCTTTACGGGCATCCCCCTGCTGCGACCAGAAACTAATCAATAAAAACGAGCTGATACTGGTCAGCTCCCAGAAAAACCACATTTGCAGCAGGTTGCCAGACAAGACCACACCCAGCATCGCAAACATAAACAACATTAAAAACGCATAAAACCTGGCCATCGAATCCTGTGCCGACAGGTAATAGCGGGCATAAAGAATAACCAGCAAACCGATACAAAGGATCAGCAGGCTGAATAAAAACGACAAACCATCCAGATGCAGACTGAAATTCAACCCAATCAGTGGTAACCACTGCACTTGGTAGCGCAATACTTCACCGGAAAAAATAGCACTGCCCATGGGTAATAACAGCAACAACGCCAGTGCGGGGAAAGCAGCGACTGCCAGAGCAAGGGAACTGCGCTGCCAGTGCCGCGCTGCCGTTGCAAAGATACTGGCCAACAGCGGCAACACCACTATCCATAATAAAGTGCTCACCAGACTCAGTTTCCTCTTTTGTTAAGTAGGCCTATACCATTTATTACGTTGCTTCGGACTGAACCGGTCACAAGAAGATTACCTGCTGCACATCAACAGATGCGGTGACAATGCAGGGATCTGACGGCTGGCCTGCAATTTTTAAAGCAGAAATCGGATAAATGGGGTGTTATCTAAGATAAAACCCCACCCCCTTGCCGGATTAGTGTCCGGGCACTGCCGCTGCACCAGGTACATAATGGTGGATCCAGCCAGCGTCATAAAACCAGTGCGTCACCTCAGGCAACACCCACACTGTGCAGGTTAATCCAACGATAGTTAACACAATAGTGTAAGGGATCGCCATCCACACCATCTTGGCGTAAGACAGACGAATCAGCGGTGCCAAAGCACTGGTCAACAGGAATAAAAACGCCGCCTGACCATTGGGTGTTGCCACGCTTGGCAGGTTAGTACCGGTATTAATCGCAATGGCCAATAACTCAAACTGTTCGCGACTGATACTGCCCGCTTCCCAGGCCGCTTTTACTTCATTGATATACACAGTGCCAACAAAGACGTTGTCACTGACCATGGATAAAGCGCCGTTTGCCAAAAACAACATTGCCAGCTGCAGCTGACCATCAAAGGTCAGCACCCAGGCAATCACCGGACTAAACAAATGCTGATCAATAATCACTGCCACTACGGCAAAAAATACCACCAGCAAAGCGGTAAAAGGTAGCGCTTCTTTAAAAGCATGGCCTATGGCGTGCTCGTCCGTCACACCACAGAAAGTGGTCGCCAGAATGATGACCATCAGACCAATAAGGCCAACAGAGGCAATATGCAGACTCAGACACAGGATCAATAACACCGCAATAATGCCCTGCACCCAAAGTTTGGCAATGTCTGACGAAGTAATTTTGGCAGTCTGGTATTTATCGTAAGCGATGAGTACGTCCTGCACCGCGGTTGGCAGACGCACACCAAAATCAAAAATGCGGAATTTTTCTACCACCACTGTGGTCAATAAACCACAGATCAAGATAGGCGCACTCACAGCGCTCATCCGCAACGCAAATTCAGCAAAATCCCAACCAACCGCAGCAGCAATAATCAGGTTTTGTGGTTCGCCCACCATAGTGGAAACCCCGCCCAATGCAGTACCTACCCCGGCATGCATCAGCAAGTTACGTAAAAAACCACGAAACGCATCTAAATCTGCTCTGGATAACTCGGCCACTTCAGTGTCCACACTGTGATCATGGGGGTCAATAAAACCTTTGCCGGAAGAAATTTTGTGATAAATCGCATAAAAACCAATACCAACGGCAATGACGACAGCCACCACTGTTAAGGCATCAAGGAATGCCGACAAAAATGCCGCCATAAAAGTAAAAGCCATTGAAATGCCTATTTTTGACCGCACGCGGATCAATAATTTGGTAAACACAAACAACAGCAGATCTTTGACAAAGTGAATACCAGCCACCATAAACACCAGCAGCAAAATCACCTCAATATTCATAGTAACTTCGTGCATTACTTTGTGGGTGCTGGTCATGCCCATCGCTATCGCCTGAATGGCAAGCAAACCACCCGGCAACAGCGGATAACACTTGAGCGCCATCGCCAAGGTAAAAATAAACTCAATCACCAGTAACCAACCAGCCAGATAAGGATGATTGATAAAAACCAGCGGATTAATAAACAGAAACATGATGATGGTCAGTTTGTACCAGTTTGGCGACTGACCGAGAAAGTTGTTAAAAATGGCGAGCGCGGTGCCGGATGCTTTCATAACTTGTACCCATAGTTTTTATTATGACGTTCAGCGGAGCAGAATTTGTCCTGTCCGTTCAAAGATAGCGTACCTTGGCAACACTGCGTTGTTCTGAGCAGGTAGAAATGGGCAAAATGCTCAAAAATGCTATCTGTGTCAGCTTCTTATACCGAGTTCACTGCAGAATGTCCATGACAGCCCGATGAACAAATGGCAGAAATCAGACAAACGCCAAAAAATTTAACCAAAGCTGCAAAGCAGAAAATAACCGCTAAAACCACGCTAACATTTGTTCCTGTAGCTGTATTTATGCGGGCCTGACGGTAATTGGCAAAAAAACGCCTGCAAGATGCAGGCGTTTTGTTTTTAACAACAAAGGCTTAGCTGCTAAGGTTGTGCCAGCAGCGACAACACAAAAGCATATTCGTCGGCAATTTCGTTCAGACGGGAGAAACGACCAGATTTGCCACCATGACCCGCTTCCATATTGGTGCGGAATAACAACGGATTCTTATCAGTCTTGTGGGTGCGTAATTTGGCCACCCATTTGGCCGGTTCAAAATATTGCACCTGTGAATCGTGCAGACCAGTGGTGACCAGCATGGCCGGATAGGCCTGTTTTTTTACCTGATCATAAGGGGAGTACGACAACATATAGTCATAAAAAGCTTTTTGTTTCGGGTTGCCCCACTCATCAAACTCGTTAGTTGTCAGCGGGATAGACTCATCCAGCATAGTGGTGACCACATCAACAAAAGGCACATGGGCTAAAATGCCACGATATTTTTCCGGTGCCATATTGGCGATAGCACCCATCAGCAAACCACCGGCACTTCCGCCCATCGCAAATACTTTATCTTTAGCAGCATATTTTTCAGCAACCAAATAATCGGTTACAGCGATAAAGTCTGTGAAAGTGTTGATCTTTTTCAACAATTTACCGTCTTCATACCAATGCCGGCCCATTTCCTGGCCACCACGGATATGGGCGATTGCATAAACAAAACCGCGGTCAACCAGCGACAACACCGGAGCTTTAAAGCTTGGGCTGCTGGAGCTGCCGTAAGAGCCATAGGCATATTGGTATAAAGGTGCTGTACCGTCTTTTTTCAGGCCTTTTTTGTACAACAGACTGACCGGAATTTTGGTGCCATCTGTTGCCGTCGCCCAAACCCGCTCAGTTTGATAATTGTTTTTATCAAAACCACCCAGCACTTCCTGTTCTTTCAACAGACGTTTTTCGCCGGTACGCATATTCATTTCATAAATGGACGAAGGTGTGGTTAACGAGGTATAGCTGTAACGCAACCATTCTGTGTCTTGCTGATAATTGACGTTGGTGTATGCCACATAAGCCGCTTCACCTGAGTCGATGTAACTGGCTTTGTTCAGATCAGCCCAAGGCATTACCTGCACTTTATTTAAACCATCGTTGCGCACATTAACGGCAATATAGTCTTTAAATAACTGAAAAGACTCGATAAACACTTTAGGATTATGCGCCAGCAATTCCTGCCAGCGAGCTCTGTCACCTATCTGGTCATCAGCAACTGTCATCAAACGGTAATTTGGCGCATCCCAGTCTGTTCTAATCACCCAGCGATTACCAATATGTTCAATGTCATATTTAAAATCACGCTGACGTGGCGCTACAGTCTGGAATTTGCCGCTTTTATCGTCACTTTTCAGCACCAGCATTTCATTCGACACTGTGCTGCCAAGCCATATCACCACATACTGGTCATCGCCGCTGTTGCCAACCCCCATATAAAAGCTGGTGTCTTTTTCTTCATATAACAGCTCATCTTTGCTGTTATCCTGGCCAAGCTGATGGCGTTTTACTTTGTTGCCAAGTAAGGTTTGTTTGTCTTTTTCGATATAAAACAAAGATTGACTATCGGCCGACCAGGCAAGGGACGCATCCATACCGGTCAAAGTGTCGGGCAGGTCCTGGCCGGTGCGTAAATCGCGGATCTTCAGCGTGTAATTGCGACGACCTGTGGTGTCTTCGGCATAAGCCAGCAATTGCTGATTTGGACTAACCTGATAATTGCTGACCTGATAAAAGTCTTTGCCTTCAGCCATTTTGTTGACATCCAGCATAATTTGCTCAGCGCCACCAGCCTTAGGTTTACGGGCATAAATCGGATATTGTTTACCTGTTTCAAAGCGGCTGTAATAAGAATAATCACCTTTGATCGCAGGTACTGCACTGTCATCCTGCTTCACCCGGCCGATAATTTCTGCCGACAGCTGCTTATTCAGCTCAGCGTATTTGGCTGCATAGTCCTGATAATATTTATTTTCGGCATTCAGATAAGACAACACTTCTGGCGCCTGCCTTTTGTCATCCCTGAGCCAATAATAAGGATCTACCCTGTCACCATTGGGTGATTTCACCACATAAGGTTTTTGTGCAGCCACAGGAGCTGCAGTTTCAGCCCAAGCCATTTGCATTACCCCAAATACCATGATGCCGGAGCATATGGTTTGCATTATTTTTGCCATGGAAAATTCTCTTAGTGTCATGTGCTTCATTCAGTTACTGCTTTTACGACACCAAAAGTTAACACAGTGCATACAAATGCTCTAGCCTTTGCGCCAAATTGACTGAATGCTGCGAAAGTGATCATCCCCTAATGACAACAAGCACTTATAAGCTATTCACAAATCGCAAATTTTAGGCTTATATTATAAAGCTCAATAACGTAGAGACATGATCATGGCATTAATGACAGTAGCTGAAGTGGCCGCTTTTCTGGCAATTCAGGAAATTCGGGTAGAACGTCTGGCAAGGGAAAATTTATTGGTTGCGGCAGGTAAAGATGCCGACGGTAAACCAATGTTTGAAGCAGACGATGTAAAACGTTACAAAACGCTGGCCGAACGTCTGGGTGGGATCTAATCACCAATCACTGCGGTAACAACAGTTGCCGCAGTTTTATCAGCGCCTGCTCCGCCTTGTCACTGTGGTCCGGCAACGTCAGATACCATAACCAGCAAAATCCGCTATATAACTGTTTTGCCAGCCTCAACCTCATTTGTAACGCCGTGGCCGCCTGCGGCCGGTATTGCAGATAAAACTCCAACATCGCCTGCTCTTCGCCAGCACTCATCTGCAAATTCAGCGCTAAAGCGGCCAAATCAAAACTGCTGTCCGCCCGCTGGCAATATTCAAAATCGATCAACCAGATACGTTGTTGCTGCAGCAGAATATTCCCGCTGTGCAAATCCATATGACAAAGCACAATATCCCCCGGCAGCTGCATAAAATCAGCAGCAGCTTGCTGCAGCGCAGCAAATATATCCTGCGGGAGCTGCAGCCTGTTGTGCTCTGGCAAGTCGTCATATAACTGCTGCAAATACAAAAGCGGTTGTAACTCAGGAGTTTGTACCGTCAAGCGGTGCAACCGCACCAGTTTTTCCACCAGCTGCATCAGTTCACCATGATGCAAAGTCCAGTCAAAATGCCGGCTGCGGGTTAAAAACTCACTCACCAGCATCCGCTGATGGTTATTCAGACAAAGGGGCGCCGGCGCCACCCCCACGGCGGCGGCGGCATGTTGACAACGCAGCTCCTGCTGCCGGCACACGCCTTCAACAAAAGGTGCGTAGTGCCGGAGCAGGTAATGGCCACGCTGAGTGTGGATATAATAGTTATCGTTGGTACTGCTGGTGGCGAGCTTCTGCAGCGCCAGCGGCAGATGATAAGCAAAAAATTCTAACCGCTGACACAGATGCCAGATTTGTTGTTCTGCTGAACTTGATAGCTGCTGCGCCATGCCAGATACCCTACCGCTGCGATGACGGTATAAATAACAAAAAGTGCACTGAAAAAATACAAATCTTTTTGCAGATAGATGTAAATAGACACCGCATCAATCACGACCCAGTACAGCCAGTTTGATACCACTTTTTTGGCCACCAGCCAGGTACTGACCACTGCAAAACAACTGACCTGAGCCCCGAGATAAGCAAAATCAGTGCTGGTGTAGTTGGCCATCAAAAAGCCCAGCAGCAAGCCAGCACTGAAAGTGCCGCCTATCAACAGCAGATGTTGTGACAACCGCCATTCCACCACAGTTTGTGGCACACCATGACTATGCTGGCGCATTTTCTGCCAGTTCCACCAGCCATAGAGCGCCATAGCGGCATAATACAACTGCAACAAAGCGTCGGTAAAAAGCTGAGATTGCAGCATAATTTGCAACGTTAATAAGGTGCTGAGCAATGCTGCCGGCCAGCACCATAAGCTGTGGCGAATGGCCAGCACTGTGTAAGCCAGCGCCAGCACTGTTGCCAGTAATTCTAGGCTGGTTTGCAGCTGCCAGCCAGAGACAATGCCGCTGAGCAGCTCGCTCATGGTCTTAAATCACCATGAATAAACTTCACCACAAACACCACTTTGCCATAACGCTCAAAAGACCATTTGATACAACGCTGCAGCGCCGCCATCACAGTGTCGTATTCACCAAACACCTGGGTGCTCATGGTGTTGGTCACCACAATCAAGCCAGGCTCGCGGTTAAGCTCTGCAATAAAACCCACAATAGGTTCGATATATTCGGCGGTGAGCGGATATTTACTGATTTCGATAGAAAGTTGCATCAACTCACTCCTTAAAACTGGTAACTGGCACTGATGCCAACACGGCGCGGTTCGCCAAATTGTTCGTACACATGGTCTTGATAACCATCACGCGGATCGTTGCCAAAATAAAAGCCCCGCACACCATAAGTTTCGTCCAGAGCGTTGCGGCTCCACAGCGCCAGCTCCAATGCATCCAGCTGATAACTCAGTTTCAGGTTCAGCAGCGTCATGCCTTCTGCTTTGGCATCATGCGAGTCGGAATAAAAATAACCGGCTTTGTGTTGTAGCCCGGTATTCAACTGCAGGTTATCCAGCATGCTCCATTCCAGCGCCAGGCTGTATTGAAAATCCGGCGCATGCGCCTGCTCACGGCCCGTCTGATCAACACCTTTTTCGGTGACAAAATCGCGGATCTCAGTGTGCAGCACACTGGCATTGGCAAAAAGTGCCAGCGTTGGCATTAGCTGCAAACGGTTTTCCATTTCCACGCCATAGTTACGGCCACTGCCGGCATTGCTTAAATAACCAATAAACTTAGTGCCACGATTCACCCAGCCGTTTACCTGCATGTCGTCGCGCCACATATAAAACGCAGCAACCCGACTCACCAGCATTTGCTCTGCGGTGGTGGCTTTGACACCAAACTCGGCATTCCATAAAGTTTCAGGCGCAAAGGTTGGGTGGGCTTTTAGAAAGGCGGCAATGCTGCTGTTTTTGGGATCCATGGCTTTGGCCAGCGCTTCACCATTAATACCACCGACTTTATAACCACGGGAGCCCAGCAGATACACCATACTTTGGGCTGAAACCTGATAATCCAGGCTCAGTTTACCGCCCCACATCCAGTCATCACCGTCCTGCATAATCTGGTTACTGTCCTGGTAATCGTCCTGATAACGTTCAGCTCTGAGCCCACCGGTCAGTTTCACATCAGGAGCCAGCTGATGCTGACTTTCCAGATACCAGGCGATGTTCTGCCGTTTTAGCTCACTGAAAAACGGATAAACTTCACCGGCAAATGAATCGCCATAGTTGCGGTTTAAATCGGTTTGTTGGCTGCTGACATAAAAACCACTGACCCAGCTTTGGTCCAGCGCTACAAAACGATGATCCAGGCTGTAGTTTTGCCGCTCGCGCAGGTACTGATCCGTGGTGGCATAACCATCAGGGTGAATGCCCTGAAAACTCCAGTCTTCATCATAACCATAATCGCTGTCAGCATGCAGCACACTGAACTGAGTGACGGACTCGGCAAATTGCCAGCCGGTATAATGGGCTTTTACCATAGCTGCAGCAATATCCTGCTTATCCTGGCCTGGTTCATCCGACAAGGTGGTTCTGTTTCTGTCCAGTGAAAAGGCATCATACCCATTGTTAATATCGTGCAGATTCAGCACAGCATCCAGTGTCAGCTGCTCCGACACCAGATAACGGAATTTAGTATGCAGATGATTTTCATCAATATTGTTGGTGTCATCACGGTTTAAAAACTGGTTGTTAATAAAACCATCGGAAGACTGATGTTCAGCCCCCAGCCGGAAAGCAAACTGCTCTGACAGGCTGTTGTTATGCACCAGACTCAGCTGATTGCTGTTGTAGTTGGCAACGCTGGCCGACAAACTGGTGCTTTGCTCAAATACCGGCTCGCTACTGACAAAATTCAGCATGCCCGCCATGGCATTGGCCCCAAAACGGGTAGCTTCAGGGCCGCGAAACACCTCAAGCTGCTGCACATCGAGCAGCGAAGGTAATCCCAGCAGTGAATAATCAATGCCGTCCACCAGCACTCCCACCGACGGGTTAATACTGTCAACAAACTCACTGCGCTCACCAATACCGCGCATTTGCAGATAACGGCCGCGTGAAGCACCGGCAGCAAAATTAACATTGCCCAGTTGTTGCAACACATCATCCAGATGCTGTGCGTGCTGGCGTTTAATGTCCTGCTCTGAAATCAAAGCTACACTGCCGGGCAACTGGTTTAATTGAGCCTGACGAAAATCGCCTTTAATGCTCAGACGCTCAATAGCTTGCTCGGCCGCATCAGCAACAGCATAAGGGGCAACAACAGTGGAAACCGCAACGGCAATAACAGAAACAGCAGATTTCAGACGCATCGACAGATGACTCCAGTGAGAAAAATGGATCATCCGCGTATAAGGAAGTCAAAGACACCATCCCTCCGCCGGCATGATCCGGATCAGGTTCTTAGGGTTTGCCTTTTGGCATCTCAGCTTTCGCACCCCTTGGTTTTGCGGCGGCAGTGTATCGGCTTTTTTTCAGCCATGCAATCAGCACCGGCTAGAACCAGCAAAAGCTTCTGGCTGGCGCTTGGCTGAAAGTGAGCTAGTTTTAAAACAACGCCGCTCAGGCGTGGCTGACTAACAAGAGGAAAAATATGAAAAAAAGTCTGTATTTGTGTTTAATTGCGGGACTTCTGGTAACGTCAAACCTGAAGGCAGAAGATGCTGAAGAAGTGGTTTATTCCACCGAAGGGTATTGTGTACTGGCCAATGAAGGTGTCAGTGACGATTATTTAAAAGCTTATGTCAAAAAACTTGGCAGCAAACCTTCTACAAAAGTCTGCAAGAGTTTTAAAGAAGTGGTGGCCGAGTCCAGACCAAAAGACTGGGACTATCCGGCAGGCCGTGCTTATCCTGGCAGCGTGATCCGGCTCAGCCCCTCTCAGGTGGCGTTACTTAAATCCATAAAAAAGGCCGAACAATAAAATCTGCTGTGTTGCTCTGCTAAACTTTTAGCAGAGCTTTTCCCACCACTTTGATATTTCTTGCTTTTTTAATAACAAAAACCACATGATGAACCAAGCGCTGATATGATGGACCAACCTCTGATGCAGTTTGTGAGGACACAACAATGATCAGACGATGTATCACATTACTGTTGTTTTTCTGCCAGCAAATACAGGCAGTAGAATGTTTTGCAGTCAATGCGGAACAGCCGTTACCGGGCAAAGCCTCAGACTGGACCATTGCTGCTGTTGAACTGCAGCGTAACGACATTTTTGATCTGAACAAAAAACATGTGGTTTGGTTTCATTATCTTGCCAATGACTACCATGTGATCACCGACGAACAGACTATCCGTGACGACTTATTGTTTCAAACGGGCCAGCGGCTTGACCCAGCCTTATTAAATGAAACTGAGCGGCTGCTGCGCAGTCGCCGTTATCTGCGTCATGCCGAAGTCAGCATCAGTCACTATTGCCCGGCCGACAACACAGTGCAGGTGAAAGTCAGCAGCTGGGATAACTGGTCTTTGCTGCCCAAAATTTCGCTTGGGCATGAAGGCGGCGAAACCAAAACCAACCTGGGGTTTGCCGAAGACAACTTATGGGGCACCGGCAATCAGCTGATGGTGGAGTATTTCAGTGACAGCGAACGCCATGGTTACAAAACCCGGTTTTTATCACCCAATATTATGGGCAGCCACTGGCAAACCGCACTGCAATACGCCGACAATTCCGATGGCGAAACTTACCAGTTCCGGCTGAATAAACCTTTTTATCAGCTTGGCAGCGAACGCGCCTACGGCTTTGAAGTGTTTAAAGACATTAAAGACATCAGCGAGTATCAACGGGGTGATGTTTACAACGAATATCAGAGCAAGGTGCAGTATTTGTCGGTTGATGCCGGCTGGAAACTCGGTCAGCAGGGTCAGACAGTACAAAGGCTCAGTGTTGGGCTAAAACTGGACGATCGTCACTTTAACGCCAACGAATATTCCACCCTGCCGCCGCCACCGGACAGGGATTTATCACAAGTCTGGCTGGGTTTTGAATGGTTTGAATCCAATTACCAGAAACTGCATAACTTTTATCTGTTTAATAAGGTCGAAGACATTAACTTTGGCTGGCAGTTTGGCGCCAGAGTGGGTGCTCTCAGCACAGGGCTTGGTGCTTATAGTGCCGGTATGCAGTATCAGCTTTCCCTGAATAAAACCTGGGCTGTGGGGCAAAGCAGCTGGCTGGTGCTTAATAGCGATCTGCACCTGCTGGATGCCACTGAACTGCCAAAACAGCGTTTATTCAACACCCAGCTGCGGTATATCAAACATCTGAGTGACAATCAGGTGTGGCTCAGTCAGTTGCGCCTTGCCCTGGGGGACAATCTGTTTCGCGATGAGCGTATTGCCATTGGCGGTGATGAAGGGATGCGCGCTTTCCCGCTGTATTATCAAACCGGTGATAAAGCTGTCATCGCCAGCAGTGAATACCGCTATATCACCCCCTGGCATGTGTATCAGTTATTTGATGTAGCCATTGCCGCTTTTGTTGACGCCGGCCGCGCCTGGGATAATCCGGACCAGCAAATTGAACTGGATCAGGGCCGATTATACGGTTATGGCATCGGTCTTCGGCTGCTGCCCAGTCACGCCAGCCGCGGTAGTATTATCAGCATCGATTTATCCAAACCTGTCACCGACAACCCGGAATTATCTGGCTGGCGCTGGCGTTTTATTGCGAAAAAAGAGTTTTAAGCGGCCAGACAGCAGCCCTTGTGACGGGGTTGCTGTGGCAGACGGTACAGAGCCTGAAGTTTGATCAGCGCTGACAATCCGGGCAATACACAGTGCTGCGTTGCCCCAGCCGCACTTCCCGCAGTTCAGTGGCACATGAAGTGCAGGCTTCACCACCCCGGCCATACACCAGTAACTCCTGTTTAAAATAACCGGGTTTGCCATCGACCTGACTAAAGTCTTTTAACGTGGTGCCGCCCTGGGTAATAGCAAACTGCAGTGTTTGTTTTACCACTTCTGTCAGCACCGCACATTCAGCCAGCGTCAGACTGTTGGCCGGGCGGGTTGGCAAAATGCCGGCTTTAAACAAAGCTTCATTGGCGTAAATATTACCCACCCCAACCACCACATGATTGTCCATCAGCACCAGTTTGATGGCGCTGCTGCGTTTCTGGCAGCAAAGATGCAAATGTTCGGCGGTAAAATCCGCTGTTAACGGTTCAGGGCCAAGCGCCGCCAGCATCGGATGTAAGCTACTTTTGGCTTGCCACAATACAGCACCAAAACGGCGGGTGTCATTGAGGCGCAGCAAAGTCTGATTGTCGAGTAACCAGTCCACATGGTCGTGTTTACCGGGCGCTGTTGTTGCGGGCAATAGTTTCAGATTACCCGACATGCCCAGATGAACCAGCATGTCGCCGGCGCTCAGATGGATTAAAAGATACTTAGCCCGGCGCGACACCCCCAGAATGGGCTCATTGCAAAGGGCTATCACTTCATCCGGCACAGGCCAGCGTAACTGGCGCTGGCGCACCTGCATGGCCACTAAGGTTCTGCCCTGTAAATGCGGGCTTATTCCTAAGCGGGACACTTCAACTTCGGGTAATTCAGGCATCACTCACACTCACTGGGCAGAGGGCTGCGGAAACAGCTGCTGATATTGAACTTCGGTTATCGGATATAAAGCGGACTGGCCCTGACGCTGCAAATAATATTGCTGCTGATGCTGATACAACCACCAATGCTGAGCACTGTCGGCGCCAGCTAACAGCAGCACCACAGTGGCCAGTGGCGGTGTTTCCAGTGTGATGGCTTTCACGGCAGCCTGCAGCTGCAGCTGCTGCCAGGCACTGGCAATTTCAGCGGCACTGTTTGTTGTTGCCAGCTGCGGCTGAAAATGCCAGACAGTGCCGGCTTGCTGCACATTGGTTTGCGCAAACTGCAGCTGTAGCAAACTAAAACCTTCAGCAATCACCTTTTCCGTTTGTTGCTGTTGTTGTTTTAACAAGGCCAATTGTTGTGGCACGATAAAAAACAGCAGCATCAGCGCCAACACAGCAAAAATGATGATGTTGTTCCAGTCACGTCGGCTCAGCGCCATAATCTGCTCACCTTTAACAGAAAAAACGCAGTGTAATGCATGCCAAAGCACAAGCCTAGTACAGCAGCGGCTTTTGTCGGCAAAGGCGCAGGTAGAAGCCAAGTGACAAAATAACAGCAACACCATCTGCCATTGTGCACGGCTAGCCTGATCAGGGCGTAATCATTTTTTGCAAAGGGCAGAAAAACAAAAACCCGGTACAGGACCGGGTTTTGCTTTTGGAAATAAATCCGATTATTTGATTTTCGCTTCTTTGAAAATCACGTGCTTGCGCACTTTAGGATCGAATTTTTTGATTTCCATTTTTTCTGGCATGGTGCGCTTGTTTTTATCAGTTGTATAAAAAAAGCCGGTACCAGCAGAAGAAACTAAACGAATTTTATCGCGCATTTTCTAATCCTTAAACCTTTTGACCTTGCTTACGCAGATCAGCTAAAACTGCATCGATACCATTTTTATCGATGATACGCATAGCGCGTGTTGAAAGACGCAGCGATACGAAACGGTTTTCGCTTTCAACCCAGAAACGGTGAGTTTGCAGGTTAGGCAGGAAACGGCGCTTAGTTGCGTTGTTGGCGTGTGAACGACGGTTACCTACCATCGGACCTTTACCAGTGATTTGGCACACTCTAGACATGTCAATGTTTCTCCAAAATTACTTCAGCTCGAGCTATCGTCATCCTTCTGGCCTGGAAGAATGCCCCGGATTTCTGAAAGGGCGCAATTTATACAGGATCCCAGCCAAAAACTCAAGGTAATTCTGCCTTGAATTTAACCGATCTTGTTTGCGATCCGATCAGATCTTAAAGCCAGCCGCGTTCTGCAAAGGAAATGACCTCTGCGTCGCCGACCACAAAATGATCCAATAACTTGATATCGACCAAAGCCATGGCTTGGGTCAGGCGCTCCGTTATAGCTCTGTCAGCGCGACTCGGCTCAGCAACTCCGGATGGATGATTGTGAGCCACAATAACGGAATGAACATCATAACTGATTGATTAGAAAGGTTAATTTCAAGCTATAACAACTAAAAAATATCGCATTCTGTACACAGTTATGTAGTCAAGCGTCAAAGTGCTCCTTTGTCACTGGACTAAATTCGAGCGGCATAATACCTTGTTTGTGGTCCCGAGCAAAATTTATTGAGCGTATTTGACAGTTCGACTTTGAACCTGACAAATTAGTGTGTTGAATATGGAAATCAGGGAGTGTTTATGTGGCAGGTCTACGGTGCTTGGTCGTATTTAATTTTTGGTGCGTGGTTGTGGTTGGCTTTATTCGCGTTATCCACATGGAATGATCATGGCGGCGCGGTTGCTGCTGGTCGTGCTATTCCATGGCTTATTGCTGTCGGAATAATGCATATAGGCTTGTGGGTTTATTGTACAAATAAAAAGGTGGTTGAGGCCGAGCGGCATAAAACCAAATGTATTGATGATGACATTTAGGTAGCCGAGACCCTCATTTTGAGGGTCTCGGAACACCTAAGCACAAGCGAGCAAACTATTCAGATTAAAACGAGATGTCCGCCCGAAAACCAAAGTCTTTCCCTATCGTTATCTCGACTTTATAACCAGAGCTAGTAAGCTTATTTAATATTTTTTCACCAACCGATTCATGTTTAAGGTCTTCAAGCTCTACGGTTAGCAATGTTGCATCTACTTCACGCACTTCAACTTGAACATGGCGAAGCCCTTGTTCAATTGCAGCAGCGATGCCCTTTGCAATCTCCTTCATCAAAATATCGTAAGTCACACTAGCCTTATTGATGGCTCTTTGATTTATTGCGGTAATAGCCGCTTCAGCTGATGGTATCTCTACAGACTCAGTTGAGAACATCCCGGCTTCTAAGCGGGCAACGATTTCATTGTTCAGTGAACGGCCGTTAGTGTAAGCGATCCGCTCAAGTTCAGCCCTGAGCTTCTCTGGCATCCGTAATGGAAAAGAGCTTGCAACCTTCATTTGCGCTAAGCCTTCAATATTTCTCAATTTTCTTATTTTGTTCTTTTAACTTAAAAAAATAAATGAATCATCTTGATTCATGAAAAATCTCGGTATAAGCTCACTTATGAATCATAAAGATTCAAGGCGTCTGATAAACAACCCTTGGAGTAACCATGAACACGGCAAAAAAAGTAAAGTCACCATTTCCTTTGCGTATACCAGAAGAGTTGATGGGGCTGGTTCGCCAGAACAGCGCCAGCAATGAACGCTCTGTAAACGCAGAGATCGCATATCAGCTCAAAAAAGCATATGGCTTGAAACAAATCGATCAGGAGGCAGCGTGAGCAGAGATTATCCCCAAATGCACTTGCGAATGCCGCCAGAGTTACAGGCGCGTGTACATGAGCACGCAAAAAAGAACCGGCGGTCCATCAATTCAGAACTGAACTTTCTGATTGAGACTGCCTTAAATGAATTGGCCCCAGCTGTTGGAGCAGCTGAGGCCGGTAAAACAACAAACCCCACGTGCAATGGAGACTTGCGATGCAAAGTATAACCCCTGAATTAACGCAACAACAACGCGAAACTATAAAAAGTTTCACGTCCCCAGCAATGCTCGACCGCCGCGACGAGTTTTGCCGTTTGCTTACCCAGTCAAAAGCGCTGGTCAATATGATGACTGCCAACGACAACCTTGATGGTATTCCGGCACAAACTGTTTCTGATCTGCTCTGGTTGTTATCTGATCGCCTGGATGACATGCAAGCAAGTTATGACCGCTTAACTGGGGGATATGTGCAATGAGTAATTTAATTCCTTTTGAATTTAATGGTACCGCTGTTCGCGTAGTTGAAAAAGACGGAGATCCTTACTTTGTGGCAAAAGATGTGGCCGAGTTGTTGGGTTATTCCAACCCGTTAAAGGCTGTTCGTGACCACTGCAAAGGGGTGAACGAAATGGGCACCCCTTCTGCCGGTGGCGTCCAGCTTATGAAGATCATCCCAGAGCGTGATGTTTACCGGCTGATCATGAAATCGAAACTTCCGGCAGCTGAGCAGTTTGAAGAGTGGGTGGTTGGGACTGTGCTGCCATCGATTCGGAAAAATGGCGGGTACATTGCGGATCAGGAAAACCTGACACCAGAAGAGATTGTGGCAAAGGCGCTGTTTACTGCTCAGTCGATCATTGAACGCAAGCAGCAAGTGATCGAGCAGCAGCAGGCGGTGATAGAACAGATCCAGCCGAAAGCCGAAGCTCTGGACCGGCTGGCTCTGGCTGACGGCAGTGAGTGCATTACCGTAACGGCAAAGCTGCTGCAGGTGCAAAAGCCGAAGCTACTGTTTGGCTTTATGTCAAAAGAGCGGTGGATCTACCGGCGCAGCGGCAGCACAACCTATGTCGGATATCAGGACAAGATCCAGCAGGGTTTACTGGAGCACAAGATCACCGAAATCACCCGGTCTGACGGCACCAGTAAAATAACACAGCAAGTTCGTGTCACTCCTAAAGGGTTAGCGAAACTCGCAGAGGTGCTGGCAAAAGATGGCTTAATTAAGTAGGAGTTAACGTGAACAATGAAGTTGATGACGGCGAGATCTCTGAAGAGGATCTAAAAGACTTTGCTCCTTCGCAGTGGGCGCTTGATGCAGGATTAATGGTGGTCGTAAACGGCGAAACCAGAATAACCCAAAAAGGTTTGGCGGCACTTCGCGCCATGCTGGAGGCAGAAAAGTCCGGTGGAAAGCCGAACTAGTCTGCATTGAATTAGAAACAAAGCCCGGTTGCCCGGGCTTTTTTATTGCAGCTGTCTTGCTATCTGGAACCGGCGCAGCACTTCTGATGCCTGCTCATCCCCGCGGATCTCCCTCGCCTTAGCAACCGCTTTCACCTGAGTTTGCAGCGTGGCCGCTTGCATCGGTGGGATGTTGCCATTCACCAGGCCGCTGATGTTGCGGCTAGAAACCCCGCTCAGTTTCAATGTCCGATATACCTGCGCCTTGGTCATGCCGGCATTGCGGCCAGACTGCACGATGCGTTGCATCTGCTTGAATGCGTCATCGTACTGGCGCTGAGCCTCTTCTTTTGCGTCAGCAATATCGTCATCATCCACAGAGTTGTCGCTTCGTAGTACTTTGTTAAGTGTGGCATTCGCAGCCTGGAGCTGATCAGCAAAATCAAATGAACGGTAGTAAAGCGCCGTTGGTGCATCGAGGCTGCTGGCCCGCCATCCCATCAAGGCCATCATCTCATCGCCAAGATCATACTCTTTACCGGAGCCTTCCCGGCGTTGCCCGGTTGCCGCATTTAGGATACCCATGGCATTATTCACAAAGCCAGGGCGTAAACCTGCCCAGATGTGATCGGCAATACTCACCAGCTGGTCTGTGCCATCTGCGTATTCGTTATACACCTGCCCACCGGACTGCTTCTTGTTGGCGAATACCTGAAAGAATGTGCCCGCAGTAATGTCAGCGCCAAAAAACGGTGATAGCATATCGGCAGCGCCACTGGCGGCAGCATCTTCCCAAGGCTGGTCACGCAGCATTGCGGTGATTGGTCGTTTGAAGTAACCGTATGGGTCCAAAAAGCTGATATCGAAATACTGCAGCTTCCCCTTGTCGTCACGCCCATAAAACAGGAATGTCGAGTTCTTCTGCCAACTGGGTCCCACGTCGCGGATAGCCTCTTCCTCGTCATCATCCACACCAAGCATTGCTGCCGTCATTGCAGATAGCGCGTAGAACAAGCCGCTCACCAATGCCATACCGGTCAGGCGCTTACGTGCCATCGCTCTGATTTTAGGATTGTCGCTCTTCATGTCCTGCGCGGCATACCGCAGCATGTTTGCCGTGGTCCGAATAATCTCCGCCGGGAACGATACGAAGGTGCCCATGAGCGGGAACCGCGCCAGCTTTTTGATAGCCCGACCAACCATTGAATAGGTCGGGTAAGTGTTGCGGATCCGTTCTGCAGCCATCTTCTCTGCTTTAGCCTCACTCAGGCCAGCGCCGATAAAGTTGGCTTTCTCATTTTCATAGCCAATGATTTTCCAGAAGTCATCACCAAAGGAGTAAAAGCCTTGTGCTAGGTTGTTGATTTGCCGGGCTGTGCCGAACACTTTGCCTTTGCGCCCCTCCAGCCATTCATCAATCTTAGAGTCAGACAACAGCTGCATCATTTCACCGGCATAAGGCGCATCGTAGACTACGCCAAGTTTCTTCAGCTTTTTCAGATAGGCTAAATCATCACCAGTAGCACTCTGCGAAACCTGCTCACGGAATGCAGCCAGAGACTTCTTCATGTGCTTAAAGTCAAAGTGACCATTGGCAACAGCAAAGAACATGGCGGACTGCCAGTTACGCATCGCCGTTGTTGGTGACAGAACTGTTTTTCCGTACTTCACCATACTGGTCAGCTTTACAGCCGCCTCGTACCAGGCTTCCATCTTCTCGGCACCCAGCGAATCTTGCAGCGCTTCAGCCACTTCGGGGAAGGTCCAGTAGCCATTCAATGGCTCATAAGTTTTAGATTGGTCGCCGGCTATTTGGACAGTGGCCTCAGCTGGCCGCGATTCCTCATCAAAGAAGAACACGCCAACACCATCAGCTTTGACCTTATCCAGAAACCGGCTATTCCATACCAGTCGGGCCATCTTGGTTGCGGTCTTGGCGAAGTTCATGCGGGGGTCTTTGTACTCCCCCAACAATTCGCGGATCTCGGGGGAGATGTCTTTGCGTGCTATCAGCGTGCTGAGGTCTTTCGCGCCAAGCTTGCTTTCCGCAATAAACGAAGCCATTGAATCGTAGGCGGTATCGGTTTTGAGGATCTTATTCAGCGTGACTTCGGCCTTGCGATTTGCTTCGGTCTGGTCATCACCCTGTGCTTTGTATTGGCCTCGTAAATATTCCCGCGCCCGATTAATGACATCGACAGGCACTTTCTGGAACCACTTCGGATCATCAAAGGCCCTGTAAGAGCGGTTTACATAAACGCCCATATTGCCTTTAATCTTCTCATACAGCTCGATTTCGTTCAGTGCCTGCACTTTATCCGTGTACTTATCATCCTGCTTGATCCGCTCTGTCAGCTCGTCAATTTTCGTCTGGATAACAGACAGGTAGTCGCCGGATAGGGCGTCGATGTACTGGCGCATAGCCACAAGCGCAGCCTTTGTTTCATTGCCAAGCTTGTCGTTAACCTTGCCGGCCAACGCATCGGCCATCATGTTGATAAATTCGTCTGACTGGTTATCGACGTTTTTGCCGCTGTCCTTTTGCACTGCACGCTCGAGCGCAAAAATCAGGTGCTTGATAGTCATTTCACCCGATTCGATCTCACCATCCCGAGTGATCTTCGCGTCGAAAATAGAGCGAGGCAGCATCCCTCCTGGCGCAAAGTTTCGCATGAATACTTGCTTTGCTTTTTCCCACAGTGTTTTGTCTTGCTCGCGCAAACGGCGATTTTCTTCGGCGAACGGATCACTTGGGTCAAGCCGCTTACGCCCAACCATATCGTTGATAGCGCCAGAAATCGTTTCAGCTGTGCTGGTTTTGCTAAATGCCAACTCAGTTGGTTCGGTGTTATCAGATCCGGCTTTTGCAGCATTTCGCTTGAACATAAATCCGGCACGAATGGACTCAATCATATCGTCCACCATGTCGAGATCCGGATCACCTGCTTGTGCCAGGCCAACAGATACCAATACTTTGTGCAGCCAACGTTTCAGTGCGTTCCACCAGTATTTCACCGGGCCTTCCACTGGTTTGTTCTGTACGTAATAAGCGAAAAGCTCTTCGGCCTTGTCCGATTCAGACAGACCATCATAATCACGGTCTATCTGGCGCCAGAGGCCTGAGAAGTATTTGTTGGCGCGTGTCGCCTGCAGACGGCGTATAAAGTCGCCATAGACTTCTGCACTGACTACATTTTTCAAACCACCATGGCCAATAACTTCATGCGCCAGAGTCGTGCGAAGCTCTTCGGTAGAGCGGATGTTCTCAGCAATGATATAAGCGGTATTGCTACCAGCATCGAATGCACCACGCACCAGGTCCCCTTCGAGCGACATCTGCCATAGCGATTCAGCTTCGGCCTGAGTTTTCAGAATTACGACTTTGATACCGGCTGCACCATTCAGGCGTTTCATAATGCTGGCAACCAGCTGTTCTGCGAGTTTTGGGTTTACGCCTTTGGCAGGTTTGCTTTCGATTGTGTTCTCACGGGTAAACTGGATGTCAGGGTTCTCCTTAACAAGATCGTCCTTGGTGAGTACGTTTTGTTCAGAACCTCGATCAGGTGAACCACTTAAGGGCAATTGTGACCCGATGAGTCGTACTAGATCGGGGTTTTTGTTATCTGGCTGCAGTGGTTGTTCCGTGGTTGAATTTTCGGCTATACTGATGCCATCGACGTCATTTGATGGCGTTGATTCAGGGGTTGCAAGCGAGACATTTGAATTCTCGGTCTGGGCAGCCCCTGTTTGTTTCCGCTCGATGCTGTGGTCGTAGTACCGTTTCCCGTCAGACTGCTCATGCACTACCGCAACTATGTCGTGAACCACGCCCCCGATATTCGCTTTAACACCATAATAGTGGGTGGCAACAATGCTCGGATTGCCGCTTTTATGTGGTTGCGCCCCCAAATAGTCAGCCTGCGTCAGTAAATCAGGTGTCGCTACTACAGATTTGATTAAATCTGGCTGGGCACCGCGCAAAGTGTGCTTTACTCCATTTTTGCTAATAGTTATTTGATGACCTGTTTTAGCATTCTTCACCGTCGAACCAGCAAAATTTCTGGCAGCATAATCAAGGGCCGCCAGGCTCAACTCTTTTAAGTTTTCAGTTGCTGGCAGCGCAGTGGTATCAACCTCAACTACATTTGCCACCGCTGAGACTCGACTGAATTTCAAATCCGTCGGTAAACCAAACTCTTCACGCAGCGCTTTGTAGGCCTGCCGGTTTACTGATTCCGGGGAATCGTTGTTGAGTGAATTGAACTGCTCAAATGTCAGACCGGCCTGCGCGCGGTCGACATCTGATTCATACTGCTCTTCCAGTCGAGCAACAGCCTGGGCATAGCCGGGCGACATCTCTTTGAGCTTTTGCTGCTTTACCTGCTGCGCGATGTACTTTTTCTTCGTGGTTTGGAGGATAGCTGGCAGTTCAGCGCTGGTAGACAATTCAGCTGGTTCATCTACAATCCCAGCCGGATCGCTTCCATTTTGACTTACGCTTAACTCGACTGGACCAGCATCAATGCCAGTGCGAGGGGTCAAGTCAGGTGATGGGCTGGCTATCGCTGCAGGGATTTCGGCCCCCTGCGGAGGCGATTCAACTGAAACCGTAGAACTCGGGAATTCATGCGCCTGCTTTACCAAGTCTTGGATTGGCGCATTGAATCGAATGATATTCACCTGCTCACCGCGCTCACGTTTCGCCAACCACTGGTGATGACCATCCAGCACGTAACCATCTGCCGACACAAGAATGGACCGATCGCCACCTTCAAACCCCATGGCTTTAGACACCTTTGATGGTGAGAACTCAGCCTGTGTGGGCTTCAATTCAGCAGCCGGCACGGCATCTTGCTCATGCTCAATACCTCGGGCTTTTAAGAACTGAGTCATTGCACCGCGATGTTCGGCTTTAATTTGTGGCATTTCTGCCCTGGGAATTTTTAAAGTGCCTGAGTCGTCTGAAAATGCTGTCCACTCACTGTCGATTGACTGGCCAGCAACATCAGCGGCTGGGGCCGCTTCCGATTGTTCCGACTGAGTTTCTACAACACGCCAACCAAAGCCTTCGCCAAACGGCACGGCTTCCAGAGTTTGCCCTGCCTTCTTTGCAACCCGGGCTGACTTACTGGCCAATGCTTCTTTGGGGCTTTGAAATGGCAGGCCGTTGCCTTTAACCTGAACTGGCCGCTCTTGTGCAACTTCGGGCTGAGTTAAAGAATTGTCTGGTTCACTGGCATTGTTGTCAGCAGCCATATTTTCTGGCACAAATTGGACAGGTTCGCTGGCAACGGGAGCAGGCCAGTCGAATCCGGTGAGCCGTGGTTCAACTCTGCCTTCATCTGCAGGAACTCCCTGCGACTGACTTGCCCCATCCGTCTCAACAGTAGCAGGGCTGGGTATGTTTTCATTTTGCGGAATTGTCGGTTTCGCAACTGGAGTCTCCTTTAAATCGCTTATGATTGAATCAAGATCGAGCTGGCGAACTGCAGCTGATTTTGCTGAGTTATGCATGGCTTCTGCCAGCACTGGGTTAGTAGACTCCAGCTGAATTGCATCCGGATCTTTTACCTGAGAAATGATGTCTTGAATTGATGACTCTGGCGCCAGCGCCTGCTCTACCTGCGACGGTAAATTCATTGATGGATCTGGCTGAACCGGCTGGCCGCTGGGAGCAATCACGCTGCCTGAATCAGCAGGTTGCTGCTGATCAAATGCCGGCGATGTATCTCGATTGATCACTCCGCCTGTACCACCTATAACTCCGCCGAACAGGCCGCCCATAATTCCTTCGTTGGCAGCCGCGACATCAACACCTTGCATTGAGTCACGACCATCAATAGGCTGCAAGGCTTCATTGACACCGTACTTTGTAACGCCAGCCTGCGCCGCTTCAGTGGTACCCTCGACAGCAAAACCTTTTGCAACAGAACCAAGCGCACCTTTAGCTATCCGAGCCCCAGCCAAAGCCCTACCGATAATTGGATCACCAATCGCAGAAGCCGCATAGTTCGCAATCAAAACTTTTGGATCAGTCTGGACATCGGCCGCAACTTGATCAGCCAGGCGTGCTTTTGCAGCGTCCCAAAGTGAATCGTCATCAAGTCCGGGCTGCTCTTTATCAACCTCCCCTATTAACCGTTTAAACCTGTCTGACTGCATCAGAACGCCGTCAGGCATGGCAACAACCTCCTGCCTCGCTTCTTCCATGGCCTGACCCGTGGCTGCTGAACCGCCTGCAGCTGCATAACCGCCAATTCTGGCGGTATTTACACCAAGCGCACCTAATCCGGCTTTTGTGGCCAGCGAAGCTGCACCAGCACCAGGTATCATTGTCGGAGCAAACTGCCCCGCCATGTTTGCAAAACCAAGCAACCAAGTATCAAAATCAGTTGCCCCCTCACCCAGCGACCAATCACCCAGTTCGTCTTTTTGAATAATGTTTTTAGATATGGCCTGCTGGCCACGGTCAGACATTTCCTGAATGTTCTCATCAGCCCAGCCATAAAAGTTTTTGGCAAAACCTTTAGCGCCCACCATGTCGAGAATGCCGCCAGTGGCGTTATAAAAACCGGCAGTGGCAGAATCCGCCATGTCAGCTATGCGGCCTTGCTGTGGTTTTTCTGGCGCAGGCTCAGGTGCGCCAGCTGGGCCATACTTATCGACGGACGGGGTGTAATGGAAAAAATTCAGAGCCATGGGTTCTCCGGAGAATGAAAAAACCCGCCGAAGCGGGTGTTGAGTGGGCTTTAATCTATTTAAGAATGGTTGCTACTTTTTATTCTGATCAGCTCGCGGGATTAGCCCGCCTCCAAATCTTTGTTGCAACAGCTTTGCCCGTTCAGTTTCGAGGTTGCTTGGCTTTGTAGTTAGCGCAGTCCAAATAGGTTGAACCGTGGTTTTTGCGCCAGCACCAGCAAGTTGAAAAACGTCCCCGAGCAGACCGGGACCAATCCCCGCTAAAGTTCCAGCGCCATACCCTACAGCTTCAAGCGGTGAAGCGTCTGACAGGTCGGCGTTACCAGATTCTCCATACGCACCGGAAAGTCCATTATTTAAACCGCTAATAAAATTTGGTTGCGAATTTACACTGACTGGCGCAGCCGTATCGGCATTCGTTCCCGACGAACCAGCGCGCAAATCTTTTAAAAGATCTGCACGCCCGCCTTGCTTGACTTTTGGCTGTTGTTCCGTGAAATTACCTTCAGCATCAATCACTCCAGCATCCGACAGGAACTGCTTGCCAGCGTGATCCTTCTGCCTGGCGTCTTCAGCTTTTACATCATCGAGATATGATGAAAACGCAGTGCCTTTCAGTTCGTCGCCATACGAGCGGACAACAGGAATTATCCTGGTAGTAAACTCTTTGCTTAGCGCACCCAGCGCTTTGTCCCGAGCCATATACGCCCGATCTGTTTCGGTGTAGCCGTCTTTGTCCTTTGCGAATCCGTTCTGTTGGTCAATTTGTTTTGCGCTATCGATCAGGCGCTCATGGCGACGCTCAAGTGCACCAGCGCTTTTCTCGTAGTCACGCTGGAGCCCGCCAAGCGCACCTTCGATTTCAGCGCGCCGACGTTCGCTAATGGTAATGCCAAGCTTTTCCTTTTCTAACGAAAGCTGATCGGAGCGGTACTTGTCCTGCGCTGCACGATCTTCATCCTGAGCTTTTTTCTGATCGGCATACCGGCTGTCACTAACGGCATCCCGCTCTTTCTGCCGATTGACCTCTTCCTCACGGAACTTAAGGCTATCAGCATACCGATCATCGTCTTTTTGCTCCTGACGCTGCCAACGTTTCTCAATACTGGCTTCACGCATGCGCTGGCGTTCAACCTCACGATCTTCAGCCATACCGCGATTCAGCATTTCGGCCCCCTGACTTAAGCCACGGCCAAAACCTTGTAGTAATCCTAGTGCTGCCATGTTGCCACCTGTTATTTAAAAATCGCTGTGATAAGGTCAGGAAGACGCCACAGGACAATCAATACCGAAATAGCTGCCACTGCGTGCCAAATTGTCCTGCGTACTTCACGAGGGGGGTTGTTCACGGATTCCATAAGCACTCCTATGAATTTCAAAGTGAAACGTCTATCATTACTCAATGCTTTACTCCTATGGCTCGTATAGGGGTGAATGCAAAAAACCCCGGCATGCTGCGAACATCCGGGGTTTTGCTTATTCCAGGTTAGTCGCGTTGGTAGGATTATCCCGCCTTGGCCACATCTTTTGTTCTAATAAGCATTACTAAAAACGTCGCTTAATCTTCCAACGGCATTTTTTACATCCGCTGAAGCAGTCCGCCACCTTGTGGTGCTGCTTTAGTTTTATTCTGCTGCCCCATGAAGGATTCAGCTTCCTGCACATTCGCTGAAAGCTCGTCCTGATTCAGTTCCCCTAGTTGTTCTTTCATTGACAGGTAGGTGCTGACCGTATGACTTACAATTGCATCAGTCATTTCGTCATTGATTTCATCCTCGGACAGAGCACCAGCGGCGATTGCAAGCTGCAGCAGTTCGTCGGTGATTTCTTCGGCCAGGGGAAGTTTTACGTCATCCACGATATCCATTTTCTTTTCAACAGCGATAATGACTGTTGCCACAGCTTGACCAATACCCTGCTGAACCTGCTTAGCTTCAAGCACCATGTTCGCGATGTTGTCACCGGCTTTACCTTCCGCATGAATAATTTCGAAAGCGATACTTACTGCTTGCTCCAGCATTGCCTGCTCTTCCGGCGACGCGGCAACCTCACTAGGCTCTAAAAGTTGTTCATCCATGGCTTAGCCTCCCCAGGTTGGATATTTGTTTACTTGCTGAGTTTGGCGAGCAATCAGCTCATCAATGGTTTTCGGGGTGCTCATTTGCGGCACCGGATTGTCTGGCATGATATTGGTCGGGTTTAATAACCCCACACCTGGCAGTCTTGAGTTATTGCCTTTGCCATCAACTCCAAAGTAGTTGCGGTTTTTTGCATCCTCTTCGGCCTGTTTCTGTTGCGAATACCCCTGCAGCATTTGACCACCGGTGTTTATGGCGCCCGTCACTAATGCCGCTTTACCGGCTTCGCCAAGGCCCGCCAGCAATCCAGGTGAACTGGTGGCTGAGGTTGCAGTTTGTATGGCTGCCGGCGTTGCTGCCTGAACTGCATTACCGCCTCCAGCAACGAAAGATTTCATGGCCTCGCCTGTGTAAGCACCTGATGATGCGCCTATTGCGGCGGTTTGGCCGGTGATGGCAGCTTGTGCAGCAGCCTGCCCAGTGGCAAATGTTGTTGCTTGTGTTGCACCTGCAGCAGTAAATCCATTACTGAGCGCCGAAAATGCGCCGCCTATATTGCCGGATGCAATTGCGGAGCCGGCTCCCTGAATGCCGCCCCATGCAGAGCCTATACCTGCAGATGCCGTACCTCCGCCGGCCATAGACATTAGAGCTGCGCCACCGAAGTAGGCTAAAGCTCCAATAGCTACTATTTTAAAAACTTTTGATTTCACAACTTTTTTAATGACATTTCGCACCGCCTTAATTGGCACGACGGCCTTAAATACTTTTTTAACGCCCTTAACCAGACCGCTCATACGACCCCCACAAATGTTGTTGAATAAATACCGCCCACCAGTTGCAGTCCGTGCACTTCGTAAAGCCGTCCTGTTCGTCCTTCGCCATCGAGGCCGGTACTTAAACCAAGCTGGATATGTTTGATTTGATTTGACTGGCACCACCGAATAAACCGGCGCAGCAGCCAAACGGCCTGATCTTTGTGTTCATCGCTGACGCAAAACGCCAGGTCTGTTGCATAGTGCGTTTTGGAAAACCAGAACTGGTCCTGCACCGCAATAAAAAAGCCGACAACGTGGCCGGCTTTTTCCGCAACAAATACTGCGTGTTTTCGATGATTTAGCGCTTGCCTGATAGTTTTTGCTGCAAGCTCTGGATCTAACTCGCAGTCCAGTGTTCTGGCCTGAGCAATAACTGCCTGGCCGATAGCAAGCATGGCAGGAATATCGGCATGAGTTCCAAGGCGGATCATGGCACGTAACCTTTCCCAGGGCGGGGTTCTGCGTAACCGCCATCAACTGGATTTGTTGTAACCTGCGGCGGATTCGGGTTTGAAGTGCCTGTTGGTGGCGACGTTGTCCCGTTACCTGAGCTAACTCCGGTAATCAGGTATAGCGTTTCTAATGACTTTCGCTGAGCATCAAGTTGCTGCTGCAGGTAAGAGGCTCCTGCTGCCTTTTGCTCTGACGTCATGTTTGGATCAGCATAAATGGCACCGACCTGCTGCAGGTAAGTGTTATATGCACTTGAAATAGCGTTGCGGTATTCAGCTTGTTTGCCGGCTTCAAGCTGAGCTGCGAAAGTTCGGTCGGCCTGGTCATATTGAGCTTTGGTTAGTTCAAGTTGTTGCAGATACTGCTTATCCATCGATTGCAAACTCATGTTCTGCATCAGCTGATCACGCTCAGTTTGCAACTGGGCACCCCGCTCTTGCTGGAAATTGCTGGCCTGCGCTTGCGCGTTAATCTCCTGCATTCGCTGAGCGCCCTGAGCATCGAGCAAACCAAGGCTTTGTTTGTATTGGAGCTGCTGCAGTTCTGCCTGCATTTGCCGGTTGGCATTGTTCTCACCGGCCTGAAATTGCAGCTGACTGTTTTGAAGGTCAGTTTGCAACTTGCCCTGTTTATCGAACATCTTGGTGTCATGCGTCCGATTTAAGTTGTTCTCACCTGACTGCCAGCCCTGCTGCCAACCCAGCTGCTGCGCCTGGTTAACGGTCTGTGCATCTTGCTGGGCAATTGGCAGTGCTTTATCAACCATCGTGCTCAATGCAATTTCACCACCAATACTGCTTGATTGCAGGCCACGGTTTGCGGCGTAGGCGTTGCCAAGCGCAGCAGCTTTGCGCATAAGGGCATTGTTTGGATCAAGCAAACCACCTATCCGGTTTTCAACCAATGAGTCATTGCTTGGCGTGTAATTGAAATTGGTGTTTCCCTGCACTCCGGTATAACCATCGCTGCTGTAACTACTGCCACCACCGTTTGTTGTTGGAACATTCATCGTCGGAGCTGTCGCTGCAGCATCCGTACCCACCGGCTTGTATTCCTGCGGCTGATAAGTCACTGGCGTTATAGCTGACTTAACTGCCGCGCTATTCGCTATAGGTGAGGGATTGGCAAAGTTCTGCAGCAGGCCACCGCTATTTGTTGGCGCCGGAGCAGCTGGCTGTTGCACTGGTGTTGACTGCTGCACACCTATATCGGCTGTCTTGGTATTCGGATTAACGTCAGGTGTTTGATAAGGGTCTGCCGGTTTTTGCTGTGTCGAATTTATCTGCTGCATATCCTGATGTGGGATCTGCACAGCCTCGCCCATATCAGTCACTGTGCCAATGGTATCCTGTACAGGGTAAATCCTTTTATTCGTTGCCTTTTTTGGCGGCAAAAAGGTAGCGTCAACCGCGGGATTATCCCGGGCTACTTGGGTATTTAACATGGTATGTTCCTCAGCAAATGGGCTGAAATTGGACTTAAAACGAGATAGGCAGACGAACGTGCAGTATGGGTAAATATTACGCTGTTTTGGCTGAAACTCAAATCCTAAAGCATGACGGTTTTTAATTTGCCGCGCCGGTAGTAGTCAGCTGCAACGACGCCTTTGCTTTTCAAATGTGTGGCCAGTTCTTTCCAGCATGCCGGCGTGAACCTGCCAGATAGCCCCTGAAGCATGGCGCGTTTGCCAAAGTAAGTAATTGTGACTGCGGCGCAGAACCGGTATTGCTCTTTAACTTCCTGGGTTCGATACAGCTCAACAACGACTTCAGCGGCCATAGCTATACGTCGACATATGCCACGCCGTTCCAGCGCTTCAGTGGTATGTCAACGTAAGCTGTGCCGCTCCAGCGTTTAGGTACCACAGGCACATGAGCTGAACCGTTCCAGCGCTGCAGGCCTGGAGGATTTGCAGGCTCAGCGGAGATAGTTGTGATTACCTGTGAGCTATATGGCATCAGTCCTATTGGAAATGAGCCATACATGATCAGCCACCGAACTTAATAGCGAACAACTCTGCCAGCCTGTGATCATAGCCGCTATCCGGCAAAGCCTGAACCTGCTGCCTTGCCTTATGTCGCAGCCCGACAAAATGCGCGCTTGCGGCTGTGAATGCGTCGGCATCACGAATGACGCGCTGTGCCAGCTCAGACACTGTCAAGCCGCGAGTGATTGCAATAGTGGATAGCATAGGTGTTGGTGCATCAGGGTTTACTGCCACAGCTCTAGCCTCGGCCTCCTGCTTGCTCCATGTCTGGATCTCATGCTGCGGCCAGCCTGCGGTAAGACTGGACACTGCCGTTTCAAACGCTTGGTCAATCTCTGCGAACTTGGTTGCTTTCTCTGACGGCCAAGGATTGTAGTCAGCTATAAGCTGCGATACCAGCTCATCTGGTGCGTTAGCTATCCAATTGCCGTCAACATTTCGTAATTCAATACCTTGTGCGGCAAGCATTTGGTGCAGGCCATAGCCTTTTTCTATGTAGCCAATCATAAGAATGCCCCGGTAAATAATATTCTTGGGGCTGCGTTGTTGGCGTTCGCGTCACCATTAACAAAGTTAACGCTTGACGGCAGCCCATCAACGGCAGTTGTAAGCCCCGTTTTATAAAACCCCTGTATGGGCACTGCTTGGTTGCTATTTAGACCTGCGGCCGCGAAATCGAAACCGACGTTCTGCCCTCGGACGGCTGCTGTGCCATTAGTTACATATGCAGTGAAGTAAAGGCCGGTGCCAAGCTTTAAATTGGCAGTTAGCACTTTCTCTCCTGTGGTCGAAGTATCGATCTCTCCGAAGTCTTGCATAAGGGTTGCTGTGTGCGTGCTGTCGACTTGCGTTATTTGATAAATCCCAAGCCGCGCCTTGGTCGACGCGGCTGCGGTATTCACGTTCAGTAATACCGACGCCGTTAACATTGGGCGCTTTGACAAAAAAGGAGTTAAAACTAGTCGGTTCGCAACGCTTGTGTGCGACACTCCGTTATTGAAAAAGAATGCACTGCCTGCATAACCGCCACCATCCCGAATTTTTGGCAGAGTATCCATACCTGCATCAGTCGGAACCATAACCAGCTTTTCACCGGCCGGAAAGTTGATCAGCGCTGTTGTGCTTAATGAGTTATCAGTGACAAGCTCCCGCACCAATGCAGCAGCACCGGACAAATAGCCTACGCCTTTTTCCCAATTTCCAAGCTTGTCTTGGATCATGTATGGGAAGCGATGATTCAGTCCGTAAAAGCTATTAAACGTCCTATTGCCGGTAATAAAACTATCTGGCACTGACCAAGCACCAGCCAATGTAATATTGCCGGTGCCTGTGCTGGTCGATGTTTCTGCGATTTTATTAGCGCTCATAAAGCTTCCTTAAACCTGAATCCACAAATCACCAACGGCAGGATTTGCCGGCGGCGTGGCGCTTTGAATAATGACTTTCTGTTTGCCATCGAGCGCTGTTTGCAGGCCGGTAACGGTACTAATTGCCTGCTCGCCAGTATGTGTAGCCCTGTCGCGTAACTCTGCATTGGTGGCATTCGCTGTAGCTCCGGCTGAAATGCCGGCCAGTTTGTTTTTCTCGATGGTTGTGTAATCGTTCGCCGATAGACCTTTGCCGGCTTCCGTGCCTTGCTTAGAATCCAGTGCAGTCTGAAGGCCAGTGATGGTGCTGATAGCCTGGGCACCAGTGTGGGTCGACCTGTCACGAAGCTGGGCATCAGTCGCGTTAGCAGTCGCCCCAACTGCAATACCATCGACTTTCGATTTGTAGCTGTCACTGAAGTTGTTAGTGTCAGCCTCAGCAAAAAGAGTCGTCTTAATTTGAGCACCCGTCATGGCGCCACCACTGCCAGCCTGCACCTTCCATGCGCTGTCGCTCACATCGTAGATATAGCGCACAACATCAGCGCCAGCGCCCGGATCAACATCCGCATAGTCACCGGCAACTGGTGTCGCAACAGCAGCTTGTAATGCGGCCAGCGTGGTGAACAAACCTTTGAAGTGACTACCCTCAATCGAGGCCAGTTTGTTCTTTTCAGCCGTGGTGTAGTCATTGCTGGAAAGCCCTTTCCCGACCTCTTTCGGCTGCAGGTTATCCAGCTGAGCTTGCAGGCCAGTCACTTCGGCAATGGAGTGCCCATGTGCCGGCAGTGTAAAGCCCACAATATCCGCCCAACTGATTTTTCCGGCCGAGCCATTAGGTAAACTGTTGAGCTTGGCCAGCAGTAAATCTGAGAAATCATTGGCAGATAACCCTTTGCCAACAACCTTAATCACCCGCGCATCCACAGCGTTTGTAAGGGTGGTGAGCATATCGCTCAGACCAGTGATATCAGCTGGCGCAGTGTTGTTTCTGCGAAGGTACCGTGCATCGCCCCTTGTGGTGTTGAAATACTGGAGGTGATCATCTGCCTCTAATTCTGTGAGTGAGCTGTGGCTTGTCACTGTTCCGCCTCCGCCTGATGTGGATCCTGTAATTTGGTCAAAGCCGGTATATGGCCTGATTTTCTTGAAGTCGGTTTTTGTGCGACCAACCAGCAAACCTTCACCGGCATTGCCGCGGTACTGCTTCACCCAAAGGCCTAATGCTCCGGCCGACACTTCAACTATCTCATCGACCTTTGCCACAAGGTCTACTTGCTCAGTTGGTTCAAGCTCCGATACCGCAAATGCCAGCGGTGCCTGGCCAATGTTCTGCAGCATCAGGGAAAGACCAGGGGTTATATCAAGTGCCGCATAAACATTGGTCCATACCTTGGTGCTTAGCGCGATCCAATTAGGCATACACAAACCTCCCCCGATGAGTGATGACGGTATGTTTGTATGCATCTTCGACGGTGTAGCGGCCAGTCCGCTCGAAGTTGACGGACTTGCCAGCCCACGCCAGCAGCTCACTGCAAACCCAACTGTCAGTGTCATCCCAACCGGTGCGGAAAAACATGCCCGCAATTGCCAACCAATCGTATGGTTTTCCAATCTGCGAACGCGCCCTTTCAATTGCTTCAGCTGGAGTGCAGGCAATCAGGTACTCACCGATAGCCCACTCGGTATAGCGAGCTTTAAACTCAGCAATAGGTGTTCGTACAACGCCATGCTTGGCTGTGGCCTCGATAACAAAATCACCATCGATGATTCCGACGTGGCTATAGAGCGACCACATAAACAGGCGCAAGCCAGCGCTGGCCGGCGTATAGTTCCGGCCATAAATGACACCTAAGCGATTCATATTGGCGTGCTGACGTGGAAGGTAATGTTTGGCATGCTCACTTCAAATGGAGCATTAATAACTTTAAGGGCTTCGTTAACCCGGTCTTGCAAAATCTTCCAGTCACCTGATGGCAACCGACCCTGCATCACTACATGGCCGTTGTTGATTGTTGTATACAAATACTTTTCATCGGTTGTAGGAGCGCCGCGCGCGTGCCGGATAATTGGTGTGTCAGTATTGTCAGGCAGCGTCACTGGATAAACAAACTGCTCACCGAGCGGATCGACTCCGGTCAGGTCCGCTTCTATCCGAATCAAACTATCAGTGCCAACAGAGAACACAGGAGTAAAAATTCGCGTTTGGCCATCAACCGAAACCACTGGATTAGCGTAACCAAGAATCGGCAGCGGTGCCTTCGGGGCCGGCGCTTCTACCGGTGGATTTGAAATTATTTTCACAGTTCGCGCTCCCATAAAATATTGGCAGTTCGACCACCGAAACTCACCAGTACCGGTTTATCGGTTTCAATCAACGCTGCGGCCACGGCCGTGCCTGAAGAAACGCCGCTGTTGAAGTAACGATGGCCCTCAACTGATAATGTTGTGACATTACATGCTGAGGCTTGTGCTGACGCACCATTGGCTTGAACTGAAAGGCTGACCCTGGCTGAGCTAAGTAGCGCCCCACCGGGTCCTAATGTTCTGCTCACTCCAGCTACAGTCGAATTTACCTTCCGGCTGTACTCTGCTGCTGCACTAGGGAAATTCCCGACGGTCATTGTTGAAGTAGAGTTTTGCTCGTTAACCACCTGCATAGTCGCAAAACGGTCACGCTGCAGTGTGCAGAGTAAACCGTTTTTACCGACTAACTCCGCCCTTAAAGGAGCAGAAGCGGTGGAAGTCAGAGTGGCCTCATCACTCAGTTCAAGCTCTGTTAACCCGTTGATGGCTGCATCGCCTCTCGCCATGCCAAGCTTGCCTGGGGTGTACCCAGTAAGTTCCGCCGCGTCGAAGGTGAAATAGCTGTACATGTACTCAGAGTAAGCTTGCGTTGCATCGGGTATTGTTTTGCCTGAGATGATTGCGTAAGTCAGCCTATCGTTTGACGTCAACACTGGCAGGCGAGCTCTGAAATATGTAACGACCGGCGTTGTTGATAACCAGCCAGCTGATAAATCAATAGCCGTTGGAGCGCTCGCCCCGTCCCAAAGGAATGAGAACATGGGTTCATTGGCATGCGTTTTAACAAAATACCGGTTGTTATCCGCCTTCAGAACTAATGCTCGTCCAGCGCCAGCTGTGGTTACTTCTGCAGGCGTCACGCCGGCAACTGTGTAGATGGTAGCCGCAAGCCAATCATTGCTGAACTTAACAAGCTTCACTGGATTTCCGGCTTTCAGCGCAAGAAATTCGCGTGGACCAATCAACCGAACAAGCCAGGTACTGCCGAAACAGCCATCCGTTGTCAGGTTGGCAGGTAGCGCCAGCTTCGAGTCTGCACCAGCTTTCATTAAAGAAGGTGTCGAGCCATTCAGCGCATAAGCATATTCACTGCCCGGAACTGACATATCAAATTCTGTAAAATTCGACATCGTGGTCACACCGGTATAAGTCACCACTGTTGATGCCTGCATGTCCAGGCAGAACTGTGTGCCGCTGCTGTTTACGCCAACCAAAACATAGCGGTCACCTTGTTTTAGTGACACGTTAGCTGCGTAATCACCAGAAGCGGTACCAACGACTACCGTGGACCCGGCTGCAGACGATAATGCCTTAGTTCCTGTGTTATAAGTCAGCGTGATGTATCTGATGGCCTTTGCTGACGTACTCCCAGAATCACCTGTGGTGTAGTAGATGCGGAATACGTTTGCGCTGACTTCGTACACACCTACCATGCTACTGCCATTTGAGTAATCAGAACCGTTTACCATTGGAGTTAACTGGTGTGTACTGATAACGGTTATTTCGTCTGGTGCGATTACGGAAGCATGCATTAACTGATTTAACGTGTTGCCTCGCCCTGGGAACAAGTAGAGTAAATTGCCATCGGAAAGTGTCAGAATAGCGCTGGCACTTGCTTGACCTGCCTGAATCCGTCCACCATGAATGTAGCCCTTCGCAGCAACGGCGAGTTCACCGAGCATTGATGTATCCACCGGGACATTCGTCAGCGCGACAGCCCCGCGCATTGGATATTTTTCTGTTTTAACTTTGCCAAGCGCATCAATAAAAAGCTCATCGCCGGCTTTAACTGCGATAGGTGTTTGATAAGCGACTCGACCGCGAAGACCGGCAGCTACTTTGCCGGCGAATACCTGAGTTATTGGTGTAGTTCCATCTTGTGCATTGAGTGCAGCGGTAATCAACGTATCCAGATTGGTTTCATCACAACATAAACCTTCAGCAGCTTTACGAAGCAAAAGAAGATCATTCAGAGTTGTTGCGCCCGTCGCTGCGTTAATCCGGTTTTGGATCTGTGTCTTCGAGTTTTGGTTAATCATTTAATCGAGTCCTGCTAACGCTAAAACTTGGATATCAGCGATTTGAGCCGCCTGTGTGTTGTAGTTCGTTACCACTTGCGAAGCTAAGGCATCTACACGCGCAAGGCCCGCAAACAGCCGCCAGGCGGTATTGATCGGATCGTAAATCAGAAGGTCACCGGCCTTTGCTGCGGCCGTTGCGCCAACGCCATTTGTTGATGCCTGCCAAATACTGGCGCCATCCTCTGGTGGCGTAGGAAAAGAACCGGTACCTGCATTCCAGAGTCCGGCAACAAAGACAGTGCCAACGATTGCGCCAGCTGCAGTCTGTGCAGCTTCCGCACTGGCAGCGGCTTGCAATTCAGACTCCCGGGCATTTGTTTCCGATACCGCAGCAGCATTTTTGCTATCCAGGGCTGAAGCTGCGTTTGCTGCGGTGTCCGTTACTTTCTGCTCAAACGTAGCCATCGGGTAAACATCAGCATTACCAGCTGATGTGATAAACAGTAGAGAGTTATTGAGCGACTTATTGGGGATGTAGGCATTGCCAGTAAAACTGGATGGAAGGTTGATGACTTTGCCGTCGATGTAAGAAGCGATTGCTTCAAAGCTCACAGCAATACCATCGAGCTTAAAATTCATAGCATCAGCACGAACTGTGGTGCCGGGCTCGAAAAGGTTTTCATGTTTCCACACACTGAGCATGGTCGGTTATCTCCTGCGGCCGCGGGGTGAGGCGTGAATTAAGAAACTGTTGAGGATGTGCGGTGGTGTTCGTTTAGAGCGGGAGTTCACAACCAGACAAATGTTTCTGGCCACGCCATCCAAATACAAATCGGCTGTAAAAGTGGACGCACTCGACCAGGTAAATTCATTCCACGCAGCAGCATCCCAATAGCCACCACCGCCTTTGGCGGTAATGCTGATTGAGTTCGCAGCTGGGACATTTGGATCGCTGTAATCAAAATCTGGGTTGATGATCAGGGCGGTATCAGCAACCGCATCAACTTCCATTACAGCTTTGTGGAATCGCTTTTGTTGATCTGGCGAACCCAGATTATTGAAGGCCGGCCGCATGGTGCTGGCATACTCTTCCCCATCAAAACCAAAACTTGATTCGGCCTGGTATAAGTAACCATCATCACTGCCAAAGAACACGACCTCTTTGCCTGAGTCATCCTCAGCACTGAATGCACAGCGCACCACTTTTCCGTAACTGAAAGTAGAAAATCCGGAGACTTCAGCACCAAAAAACGTGACGATAATGCCGGTGCTGTCGCTAAAACAAAGCCGGTACTGGTTCTTTGCCTTCACCACAAATGAGGCAGTGACGCTGTTTCGGTAACGGTGGATCAATGGCTCAATCTTCTGGCTGATAGTGGCCATATCGAAGTTGCCGAATTGCTGTACCCGATTAAGGCGGGTCATGCCCCGATCATCCAGATATACACTGTCGTTGATACCCTGGATGCTGTTTGGTATGGCGCCGGTTGTTAGTGACAAAGTGGTGAGGTTGAAGTCCTCTTTGCTTTTGCCGTACAGCACGTAGGTTCGATTCCGGCAAAACACTGCACAGCTGTTGTCAGGCTGAACGGCAAGGCCTGTGATTTCATCGGCAACGCCGATTTCACCGCCGCCATCAACTGCCTGAAACTTTGTGGGCTCACCCACGCCAGTAAAGACCAAAGACCCCTTTCGATAACCCAACAAGAGAACCTGGCTGGGCAGCACTTCAAGGTGAGTCGGTGCATCCGGACTGATTGGCCCAGTGATCTGAGTAAAGGTAACGCCGTTAAAGCGCCAGGCCTTATTCACACCATCAACACCCAGCACCTCTCTGGAACCAGCCGAGCCCGTGAAGTTGGTTGTGATTGTTTTATAGTTCCCACCCGGCAGCAAAACTGGAGTGGCTACAGGCTGCCAACCATCTGCACTGGATTTGTAAAGTCGAGCCTCGCTGCCATCCGCATTATTGCGAAAGACATACACCGAGCCACTGAAATAAAACCCGCCAAGAATTGGGCCTGAGCCTGGCACCGGTAAAATCAAACTGCGCCGAACTTCCTGCTCAGATTCGACGGCCGCCAGTTCTGTTGCATCGTCAGCAAAAGGGAATCCCACAAGGTCTTGTGGCCGAACACCTGAAGGGGCCGGTTTCCCGTCAAAGCGTTCGTAACCCATAATCCGCTGGTACCGGCCGAGGGTATTTACTTCGTAATTCAGCAGCTGAGTACATTCACCGGGATCAAGTTCGAGTACCGAAGCGGCTAAGTTCAGGCCGCCTTTTAAGATGACCTTACTAACTTTGGTTCTGCTCGACATTAACAACTCCAACCAATGATTTGGATTGCCGGCAGCTGCTTATTGCAAAGGTTAGAGAGGTGCCGCTCGTAGGCTGCAGTAGCATCACGTAGCAGATAATCGTCCTGCTCATGCCGTGCATAGTTCATCAGTGCAAGCTGGATGATTACCTCTTCGTGCTCGGCCGGAATAGGCGATACCGAAGCATTGGCAACCAAACGAGTCGCGGCCCTGTAATACCGAATATCAATAGATGTGGCTTGCGTCGGCTTGTAATTAAAAAGAATTGAGCCGTCCGGAGTTTCTGCAAAAGCAGTAGGCACCCCTTCCGGGGGGCCACCATTTTTGAGATGCCAATCATCCAGATAGTCAAAGTTCAGCTTTTCCAGCGGCTGCCCAGCTACATAGACTTTGTTTAACATCGCAAATGGATGCATACCAAGCTCAGCGGGCATGTATTCAGCCTTGCCAATTGTCAGCACATCAGATGCTTTATCGCGCATGAAATTCCAGTCACTGCGACTGGTGACAATATCGTATTCAGCCTGTTGCACCCATGTCACCAGCTTGGCTAGAATGCCTTGCTGGTTCACCACCGATGCGATATCGCCGGAAATGCCGGAGTCTTGCCGGACTCGCCGGCACATTTCAATGAAAGTCATGCGCGGCACCAAGGCTTATTCGAAGTGTTCTTGGTGAATGGCAAAGCTGTAACGGTGCTCGAAGGATTCTTCAATCCACTCGTTGGTTTCCATATCCCGGTGCGCTGGCTTTCGTTCAACCGCATCATTCAGGATGTTCAGCACCACAGCTGGAACTTTCACTTTTTTGCCGAAATGGATTTGGAAATTGGTGCCGTTAGCATTCACTGTGAAATCATGCAGCTTTGTGTCGCTTGGCTTTGAAACGCTGATGGTGTAGTGCGTTGGGTCTTTGCTCTTTGTTGCTGCACCTTGCGTGGCGTTAACTTCAGATTGGCTCGACGATTCAGTTTCTTCCTGGGCTGTCTCACCCAGATCCGTAAGGATTGCTTTAACCGCTTTCCATGCGTCTGATTTATTGGTGTCGTCTGGCAAATCAACACCATTTTCTTTTGCGAACGCGATCAGTTCAGCAGCAGAGCTGCCTTGATAGGTTGGTTTGTTCATTTTTGATTCTCTGTTGTTCAAAAAGGAAAGGGCCACAGATGCGGCCCTTTAGTTGCACTGATTACAGGTTATGGATTTTTCGGTGCAGCGAATTCGCCACGAACAATCCAGCTTTCGTTCAGGATCTTCGACTGGAAGTAGCACTTCCAACCAATAGAACCGCGCTGACCCAGTGGGTCAGATGCTGATGCTTTCGGGTTCACAACTTGCGGAGTGATTGAACCGGCAGAAGGAACCATCTTGCCACCCTGTTTACCAGCTTTAATGGACAGCGCGCCGAAGGCATCTTCACCAAAGAACACTGCCGGGTAAACGTCAGCGTTGGTGCCACCAGTAGAGATACACTCTGTTGCGCCAGTGCCTTTCGCGCCACCGGCGTTGATGATTGGCATAGCCCATGGCGTCAGGATGTAACGAACATCATCAACCGAGCCCAGCTCTTCATCACAGATAGGCTGACGCTGACCGTATTTAGCAACTGGCACAAAGCCTTCCATCGCACGAATAGACGGTGCCATATCGGTGTGAGTCACACAGATAAACGCAGCTTCGATTGGCGTGGTGTTGTGATCCGGTGAGCCAGACAACATCTTGCGTAACTTCTTGGCTTTGTTGCGCGCCAGAGTACGTGTAATGATTTGCTGATTTGATTTGTTCAGAAAGCCAACGACAGACGCACGGCCTGCAACGTTGTTTGCATACTGCACTGAGGTACCGGCAGTAACTGTTGCCCAAAGCCATTGCTCAATGGTTTGGATGCCTTGCTCAGATGCGGCAGTCCACATATCTTTACCAACAGGCTGATCGTGCAGGTCCAGCAGCACATCAGTTGTCGGCATGAAATCACCCAGCTGAACCAGAGACAGCTCGACGTTTTCATAACGGAAGTCTGAGCCAGTTGGTGTCACACCTTCGGTCAGCGCCGTGGTTTTTGGTGCCAGCGGGATGATGCGGCGAAAACGTGCAACTTTCGTTTCGTTAAAGCCAATCCAGATTGATTTAGCCAGCTTGGTTAAAACAGCAATTGGTTCAGCATGCTGAAGCGCTTCGGTCATCGCCTTCGCTGCATTGCCTGGTGAGATATCGCCAAAAGTATTAGCCATAATTTAGCTCCTGCACACTACTTTGTGCGCGTTACATGGAAGTTGAATGCGTCTGCAAAGTTGTCATCAGTGCGTCGCACGGCTGTTGGTGCGCCTGTGCCTTTGCGCTCTGTGGCAACGTGATCTGCAAGACTGTTGGTTGGTTGAGCTTGAGTTGATGCAGCTGGTGATTTGTAACCAGTGCTGGCTTTAAACAGGGTAAGAAGTGCCGCGTTATCATCAGCGCTTGTGCTTGCATACATCTGTTGCACGACAGGCGGCTGTGAAGTAACCCAATTCCCAAAAGCAGGATCTTTGGCAACTTCCGCATAGTCCGGGTGTAACTGCTGAAGCCTGCTTAACTCCTGAGCTATAACTGCCTGCTGTGCTAATTGAGCACGCTCGCTGACAATCTCGTTAACCGGTGCTAGTTGCTGCTGAATTGGAGTGACAGCCCGAGCGACCTGAGCCTTGATAAACTCTGCAATTTCAGGAAACTCTTGCTCGACCTGTTCAAAGGACTTGCCTTCAAGATCTTCCGCTGAGGGTGTGCCTGGTGCATTGGTCTGCTTTCCGCCTGCCGCTTCTTTCGCTGCCAGCGCCTGTTGGAGTTCTTCTGTTTTCCGGTTTAAAGCCTGAACGCGCATTGAGTTTGCGCGGTGATCATTCTCAAGCCGTTGGTTCTTGGTTAGCAGTTCCTGGTACTGGTTGCGGAGCGGTTCTGGCACTACTGCCCATGGATCTTGCTGCTCAGCCTGTTGCGCATCAGGTTGTTGAGCTGGCTCATTCACTTGTTCAGTAGCGACTTCCTCGGTCTGGCCTGTTACAGACTCTGCTGTGAACTCTGGTGCTTCTGAGGCTGCCGAGTCGATAGAGTCAGCAAAAGCCTGTGAGAAATCATCTGGGAGTTCGTTGTTTACTTGCTCAGTCATTGGTGTTTCCTGGTGAGTGCATCCTGCAGTCAATAAAAAACCCGCGACTGAGCGCGGGTTCGCTGGCAAGGGTTTCCCCTTGAATTCTGTTACTGTTCTTTGATCCGAGCCGGGTAGAGCCGGATAATGTCGTCAATCTGCGCAATGCGGCCGCGCAGGAAAGAGGTTTTATCTGCCGGCATTTCTTGCGTCAGCTCTTCAAGAAGATTGGTTCGGTCCAGCTTCAGCATTTCAATAAATAACGCTACGTGTTCGGTACCGAGTTTCATGTCACACCATCAAGCCCATAGTTTGCTGTCATTCCACCTTGGCGTTTGATTTGCACTTCCGCCATGAATTGCTGCCAGCTGGCATCGTGATTAGCCTGAACTTTTTTCAATTCAGTCATCAGGCTTTCAGTGTTGTGTTTATCTTCCTGCGCCAGTTTTGCCAGCTCGATGCGCTCTTGCGCTGCGGATAACTGTAGTTTCAAGCCAGCCTCGAATTGCATCTCCTGCTGGCGCTGCAGCGCTTTGAATTGTTCAAGTTCCTTTTCGTGTTGGAATTTACGCTGTTGCAGCTCGGTACGGATTTGCTCAATGGCCATTGCCGAGTCTTGAGGTTGGTTTTTCTGCTTTTCAGCTAATTCATCATGATAGCTTCGCAGTTCATCATCAGTTGGCAAAATGTCATCAGGCAGGCTTTGTGTTTTTACCCAGGCCCTTAAGATTTGAGGTGCCTTCAATGCAAGCACTGGTTGAAATACAGGGTTACTACCAACCACAGACATCAAATTAGTGATGGCTTGAGCCTGAGTTTCTTTGATCAGAAGCGCACTGGTCCCCTTCGCATCAACCTGATAATCCCCTTTGATTTCATTCTTTTTGCTGTAAAGCATGTTGAAGTGATAGAAGTCGGTGATAAGTGGCGTTGTGACGCAATCATCCCACATCCGCACCTGGCGCCGACGCACTGTATTAGCAGCATTCATCAACATGGACATACCGCCGAGCGTCTGAGTGCTCTGGCCTTGCTCGCCCTGTTGAATCATTGGTACGCCTGACACTTCATCAAACAACACACGAGAGGTCTGATAGATGGCACTCAATTCGTTTAAATGGCTGGCTGTTTCAAAGGTGCTGAAAGCCTGCTTTATATCGGTTGCAGTACCCTCAATTTCCCAGATTTTAAACGGCGAGAATGTCCAGTCGTCATCTTTAGGCTTTACAAACTTTTTATTCAAGCCAATTTGTGGGCCGGCAGTGGCAGCACCGTTATCCAAGATCATGCGCCAAACAGTATTCATTACCGACTGTTCATCAATCACGATGCGTGGAATGCCAAAGCCAAAAATGCATGCGTCATTCTGCGCCCAGTTAAACACCCGGTACGGATAGTCACTGTGGTGCTTAATCAGGCTGGACTTTGCGCCAAGCACAACGCCACCGCAATAGAATACGATGGCGTCAACTTCCTGCTCCAATAACCGCTTGGCGTCATCATCCTTTTCAGGTTTTGGTACCAGTCCAAGCTCAGCCAATACAGCAACGCGGATTGGGCCGTGGTATTCCCAAGTCTCGTACCGGCTATCATTGAGCTGGTCATTCATACCAGCCAACTTGCGCACATCATCCTGAAAAGATGCTTTGTGCTGGGTTTGCTGAGGCGATAGTTCAATTGCCCGCTCGACGTTCTCCGGCGAGAAGCCTTTGCGTTTACCTAACGCTCGCAGCTGCCGCTTGCTCATGTATCTGCGTTCAAATACATAATCAGCCTCTTCGATAGTGGCTGCGGATGGATCAGGGTAAAAGTCCCATGGCCGAACTACTTCAACGATAGGCACAAACGATTCTTTCTCTTCCTGCACATACTGGCCATCTTGCTGGCGCACAAATACACTGTCATTTTTGCGACTAATAACCGGACCTTTCAGGATGCCGGTGCCGACAATACAAGCATCACTGATAGCCACTCGGGCTGATGCGTTATAGCGGCACTCAGTCAGTTGATCATGGATCTCCTTCTCCATGGCAGCACAGGCATCATTGAGCTTTTGTAGCTTCCGCTTAGCGATATCGCCCTCAGTGACTGGCTTACCATCGTCACCAACGTATTGCTGACCATCAACTACTGCCGCCTCAGTTGAATCCAGCAACTCTGAAATCTCAGGAACTGGTGTGAGTTTTATGCCCCAGTTCTTGTCGGTGTTCGGGTGCAGCATGTCATCAAGCTGACTGATTGCAGCATCGGTTTTCGCACGAGTCATTTTGATGAAAACCCGCGAACGCTTGTTGGCTTTTAGCTTCTCTTCGACATCAGGATCATAGATGCCTGTATAAAGCCGCAAGTCCTGCACCATACGATCATCAATTACGCCGCGGCCATTCATTGCATCCACAAGCGATGTCTCAAGGTGCTGCGCTAAAACGTCCAGATTCTTTGCAGGTGAATACTCGTGCGGATATTCATTTTTCTGGATTAGTGTTGGCGTTTTGGTTTCGCTCACGCTTAGTACCCTGTTGTGCTATCAGCTGCGCCGACATAACCGGCTGAGCCGGCGTTGCCTTCTTTGTCCCGCCACGAATAATCAGCCTCGCCCTGGGCGCCAAGCGCCAGATACTGCAGTGCATCGTGTGGGTGTGAATATGCGTTCTTGTCAGCGGTGTCGGCGTAGCGTTCACCACTGACATTGATCCGGCGGAATGCGTAACCGCCGTTAAAGCCCTTGCGCAGCACCTTGCATGACTGGTTCAGCTCAAAAGCCGGACTGCCATCGATGCTGCTAAGCAAGAAGTAATTGACCGCTTCCCAGCGCTTCAGAGGCTGGTTGGTCGATGTCGGCCATGCTGAGATTTGGTATTCATCCCAGAGAATGCCGATTGGGCTGTTTTCGTCGTTGCCTGATTTGGCAATGCCAGCCGGATCGCAATAAGCCTCGATTTGGCCCCGAGTCCATTTGTCGTAGCGCTCGTCCAGTGTGGGCAACACCACTTCATCCATAAACTTTCGAATACCCATGCCGGTAGCCACAAGCTCTTCGATAACGCGAAGTTTTCCGGACGGCATCAGCTGGCCGATAATGCAAGCTGGCGTGCGCCCGAAGTCGAACCCGAGCAATAGCTTTTTGACCCGCGGCATTGGCAGCAGGTTGAACTTGCTAAGGTGTTTGGATTCGTCCCAGCTGCCTTCGTAGATAGGCTTGCCGGAACTAACGTTGCCGTATTTGTTTCCAAGGTTTACCCGGATCCAGTCAGGCTTTTTGCCTTGCACCTGCCGGATGTAATAACCTTCGGGCAAGTTGTTCAGGTTTTCCGCATTCGGGTTTACCTGAAATGTAATCTTCATCGAGCCGTCAGGCTGACGTTGGGCAGTCTCAATCACGCCACCAGGCTGACGCAGAAACAGCCAGCCTTCCGGCTTCACATCCTCTGCCAGCTCGTAATACCAGTGATCAGTGTCGGGGGCGTTGGTGTCCCCTATCATGCCGTGCCAGCTGCAGTTGTCGGGGTAACGACCATGCCGGCCATCACACATATCAACAACTGCTTTGCTGAGTTCTTTGACTTCGTTGAGCCAAAAGCCTGTGACTTGCAGACCACGCAACTTGCGCACTGAGTCAGGCCGGTCTAACGCCAGAAACACGACTTCAGCAACAACTCGGGTGCCATCTTCTAAATCAAAATCAAGGCTGTGAGTCGGTGGAAAGTCCATGTTGAACTTACCGAGCTTCACTTCCTCGTTATCGTAGAGCTCGCGCCAGTCCTTGATTGTGGTCCCTTTCAGATCTGGATAAGTATTTCGCACCGCTACCCAGCGGGACTTGCGCACGCCTGATTTATTGGGTGCCTGCTCGCATATCTGATCAAACATGCGCTGGCAGCTTTCAATCGTTTTACCGGAGCCGATTGGCCCCATGATGAAAGTTACCCGGCAGCGAGACTGCCTGTACTGAGCAAGCGTTTCACCTTGCGCAGCACTAACGAATTCATAGGTGGTCTGCACACTATTCGCTACCTGCAGGTTTCTTCTTGCCAGTTAAATCGCGGCGGACCACTTTCGGCCTGTTGTCGCTGACTTCAATTTTGTCAGTCCACATTTTCAGGTGTTTGCCGAGCAGTTCGAGAGCTTTAGTCTTTTCCCACAACCGGACTTTTTTTGTGTATCCAATGTGTTCTCGGTCTTCACCACGCCCTTCAAACAATTGGTCTACATCAATGCCAGAAAGAGCTCTGCGAATTGTCTCTGGCATTTCATGTATTGGTTTGAGGTCACCATTGGGTGCAAATGCTTCACCGACATCAGAGAACGCTATGTTGGCAAGCTCATTTAAAACTCGGTCAACTGTCACTTCAGCTTTTGCCAAAGCCTTACCCATCACTCGATCAACTTCAGCTTTTATCCGAGGGTTTGCCAGCATGCGCGATGCTTGCACCTTGGCCGTCCTGGGTGAGTACCCCGCGCTAGTCGCAGCTTCGGTGCCGTTATTACCGTTGCTGCAGAAGTAGTAAATGAACAGGATTTCGCGCTCACTGAAATCCCCTGTCACTGCAGCTTGTTTACGAACTGGCATATCAGCCCTGCACCATCACATACACCCAACCAGCAACGGCAATAATACCAATCACGACTGGTACCATGATTGAGCCTAAAATTTTGCGGAACCAGTACTGCTGGGTTTTGCGATTTTCTTCCAGGGCATTTACGACCGAGCGCAAATCACCCACTACATTTTCCAGTGATTCAAACTTCGAATGCAGTGACTTCAGCTGCTCACCCTGGGTGGCGATTTCTTTTGATGTTTTTGTTTCCAGCTGCAATACCTTTTCCTCGTACCTTACGGATGACATTGCGAGGTTATGTACTGCGCCGGCCAGCTTGTCGATACTGCTTTCCAATTGCAGCTGACGTTCAGCCCCTGCACGGATACCATCCAGTATCAGGTCTAATTTCGCTGTTGAGCTTGGGGTGCGTACTCCGCCTCTGCGGCTTCGCGCCACTGCTTGATCCTGATTAGAGACTGATGACATAGTTTGATATCCGTAATGAGTTGCAGGGTGTAGCGATGATGGTCGAGGTTGCTGCTGCCGTTAAATGGCCGTAGCGGACAGCCAGAGGCCGTCATGTTTGATGGCGGCAGGACGTAAACTGGCTGCTTTACCGTGACTGTTCTGACTTCGACTGGCGTCGTTGAGCAGCCGCAAAGCATCATCAGGCAAAGCAGTAGCAGCCCAGGTGCGAGTCGGTTCATGTTCAGATACCTGCAGTTTGTTGGAATTGGTTTGCCAATCGTTACCTGTGTCGGTGATGGCAATGGTTTGTTGTTCGTGCTCAGTGTTGATGGCGGCCACCAGCTCAGCCTGCGACTTCATAGTTTCAACTTCGGTGCCCAGATAAGCGACTTCTGATACCAGGCCATCGATAGTCAGTTTCTGGTTTGCGATGGTGGATTGGTGCGTGCTGATAGTGTGATTGGCAGCTGTCAGCTCAAAGGTTTGATAGCCGGCAAACAGACCGCATGCAACGATGGCCAGCGCCATAACGTGTAACAGGCCGATTTTAAACTTACTGGTAAGCATCTTCATTTGATTAAATCCTTAAGGCACACTTTGCGCTCTGCTTCCCGGCGTGTGCGTAAACCGGATAAGACTTTTCCGCCGGCATAAACCCAGCGCATCAATTCATGGCAGGCTTCAATGCGTTTGCCGCCATTGAGTTTTGCCAGGGCTGTTGAGCTTTGAAATTTGCCGATACCGACGTTGTAAACAAAGGACAGGTAAGCAGCATGCTCACCTTCTGAAAGCGGAACTTTAACGACTGAACGCAGTTGCCGGTCATGCTTGTGCAAATCAGCAACCAGCTGGTTAAGACATTCTTCTTCAGTAAACGTCTGCCCCATTCGAAGCTCTGGCCCTGTGTGGCCAAAGCAGCTGGTAAGAATTCGAGCCGGATCTAAATAGACCTTCCGAACCTCACCCTCACTCGGGACAATCAGAAACGCAGCCGAAAGAGACAGCGCACCGGTGATGCCCAGCGCTGCGAGTTTCTTTTGGATTGTGGTAGCCATGCATGAACCTGAAATGCACCCATAAAAAAGCCCCAGCTGAAAACCAGTGGGGCGGAGATAGTGCACGCTAATTAAAACAACGGAGTTAAAAACAAAAAACCCAGCGCTTGGCTGGGTTCAGGGTTAGCTGGGCAGGAAATGCTCAGCTTGGGAAATAGTAAGCTATTTTTGGTTGATGTCAACTATCAGCCAAAAATCATAGGTGCAGCAGCTGGAGCGGCTCCATTGTTTTGGATTTGCCTCACCATCTCCTGTAGAGCTTTTTTGACACTTTTACCATCAGACTTTAAAGCCAGGTCGTCAATCCGAGCCTCAAATCTATCGGCATTCGAGGTAACAACTACTTCAAACTCGGCACTGCATTCTTTTGTAATTTCAACTTTTAACTTTACTGTTGTTGTCATGTTTCACTCCATTGGTTAATGAGTGACTTTTATATCAGTGTTCCGATAGTTAGGGCAAATAAAGCTGCTCAACCAGGGCAATACACTTCTTCAATTCAGCTTCAGGGATTGTTGCTTTCGGATCCAGCATGTAGCTACTGACCATGGCCACAGCGTGGCGCATGTCATTGCTGTTGTGCTGGCCGGATTCAAGGCGGGATAGCAGGTCGATACAAACAAACCTGGCAGGAAGGCTAAAGCGTGGGATTGATTCGAGGTGCATTCCGTTGCCCCAATTCGATAAGCAGATTTTAGTTGTAGCAGAATTGTGAATTACTTCAACCTTGGATTTTGTACTTCCGATACATCCTGATTTCAGTTGGTGAGCCTTCGCTTTGAGTGGGGTAAAGCGTCACCAGCGGCAATCCGTCCAGATGATACGCCTCGACGCCTTGCTTATTCTGCGGGTGGTGAACTTCGAGCCGACCTCGGAGCTCATCAGGTGACCAGTCTTCACGTCCAAGCCGCTTACTGATCGCGCCACGAATTATCGCTTCAGACTGAGCAGCAAGACTCTTGGATGCATCAGCTGCGAGTCGACCCAGGGTGTCCGGCGAATCAATAAGCGCAGCATTCTTCACTGCGTCCATCCGCTCCAAATCACTCTCCTTTTGATGAAAGAGTGTCGCGCGTTTTACTGCTATCGTGCCAAATGGCGAAATCTCGGCGTGTGTGCCGGCAGATCGCTTCAAAAACAACCCATCACGCAAAATGCTTCGTTCATAACTCATCACCCACAAGCCTCCAATATCTGTTTAGCACACTGCCCCGCTTGACCTGCAGCACGATGTAATTGGTCAACGCAGCTCATGTAAACATCATACCACTTCTTGTTGAACTCATACCTGGTGACGGCCTGCTCAGCTGGCAGCAAGTGACAAACCATTTGATGCAACTCACGCTGACTTGGAATGTAGCGGCCAACGCCATTGCAGCGCGGACACTCAACAAATTTGCTGTGTTCTTTGCTCAGAACTGAGCCGGTGCCCTGGCATTTTTTGCAAGCCGGACTATCACACACTTCCGCCGTTGCGACTTCGGCCAGTGCAAACGCCAGGTTATCACTCACACCAGTTGAAGCCAGATAAGCCTGCAGCGCTCCGACACACTTTGCCCGGGCGTTTTTATCCTGTGCAATCTGGGCGTCCAACACTGCAGCGCCGAGCGGTTCTCTGTGCTGAACCTGCCCGAGGATGCCCAGCACATCTTCGCCGGTCATTGGATTGGCCGACTTGCGGAACATGCTCGGGTCCCCAGTAATCGACTTGGGGCATTGACGGCTATACAAACGTTCGACTGACATCGTCATAAATACCTGACCCTTAGAGCCTCAGCCACTCTGTTATCTGATTGAAGGCTTGCGAGCTGACAAGCTATTTCGTGTTTCTTTCTCTTCCATGCCAAGTGTGCGGATAGCTCATCATCAAACAAACCAATATGCCGGCGCTTTCCAGTAAGCGGATTGTTGCAGTTTGCGGAAAACCTACCCGATTTTTTATGGAACGATACCCCAATTAAATAGGCACCTCGAGCCGCGCCAGAGTCAATCGTAAAGCTATTGGTCATTGCATCAACAAACGTGCATGTATCAGGCGAATAAACTCGATTTCCTTTTATTAGCAAATCTTTATCCAGTTCCTTACCCTTCCAGTCCTGCTGCTCCATCCAGGCTTTGAAGTTGCTGAATCTCAACCACTCTGCGCAGACTGTGCAACCAACATAAGTAGGGCTCCGCAATTGATGCGCCTGGCTATAGCAGCGCTTAATCATCGCATTCCACGCATTGTAAAATGGGCACATCGACTGGCGACCTTCAGCATCGTAAGTGGTCACCCTGTAATCAGCGTCATTTATCCCGACACCTGCAACTCTTCTGACTTTCTGTTGCATGCAACTACCCCACTAACTCAGTGATTAATACCCGGCACTGGCCGCCCTTGATAATTTCGCCACGGCAAACTATTAGCCGGTCAATCTGGCTGTCATCCGCATAAACGCCAGCGTGTGTCAGAGCATCCAGTGTGGCTTTGATGCGGTTATCGATATCTTGCACTCGCCTGTCAGCTGGGTAGATCATCAAATCAACCTGAAGCCGGCCGGTGAGTTTTTTGTTTGCTCTGGCCTGCAGCACTGCGGCGATAACTTCAGTCCTGAACTTCTGGCCTTTGTCACTGATGTAAACGGTGATAGGTGACATCGGTTTTTGTGCCAGGCGCATCCGGCTGCCGAACTGTTTCGGTTTGGTCGTCGCGCTGCGCCAGTAGCTGTTCATGCTTGGTGGTAATGGCAGAATGAGTTCTATCACACAACCTCCCGAATAGCCTGAATTGCAGAGATAACGCCGGTGATGGATTGCTGCAGTTGCGACTCAGCCGGCAGCAGCTTGGCACTGGCTGTCAGTTCGTTTTCTGCGTTGGCCAGGTGAAAGCTGAGCTCGTTGTTGTGCTCAGTTGGTACTTGACCAACCAACGAATCGTGCATCAACCCGTGGTCCCAAAGTGTCGGATCGCTGTATAGATCAATCTTGTTTTCGTTGTTTTCAGTTGTCATCCGCCATTATCCCAAATCGTTTTAAATCGTTTATCTCTACCGACCCGCACCACAGATATCACTTTCACCCTGCGCGGCGTTTCTGGTTTGAACCAGCCCTGTTATTTTTGATTTCGTACTTGCCTCTCTGGGCGTTCAACCGCCTGCGCATGTCTTCGCGGTATTCGTCGTCAGCTTGTTGCGTTAACCAGGCGCGGATTTCGTGCGGGTGCATCGTGCTGCTGATGCGAAAGGCTTCAGCCCAGCGTTGTTTGTCCTGCTCGATTGCTTGCTGCTCATGGGCTGGCAAGCTGGCCAAGTTAACGTTTGGCATCAGCGCAACTTCATCGCTGCAGCCTCAGCACGCATAGCCTCGACCCGCATGGCCAGTGCAGACTTTGGCGCCATTCGCAGCTGAGCCGGCATCTCTGGCCGCTTGTCGTGGCTGATTGCCAGCTGTGGCTCTGGCAGCTGTTCGCCGGCCTGCAGACGCTTAACCCAGTGTTCGTATTCGTTGCGGATCGCCTTTTCAAACTCGATGCCAGTCAGTTCAAAAATCAGCGCCCCTTTGCGATTGCAAATCATCTGGATGATTGGGTGACTGAATTGCCACTGCGGGTTGTGCCGCTCAGCACCTTTGCGCTGGATGATTTCGTTTAGCGCTGTGTCGAATGCTGGGATGTTCAGCGCTTCAGCAGTGGCTTGTTTGCACATCAGGGCGAACTTCTCAGGGTTTGGGTGGAATGGTTCAGACCCTCTGGCCTTCAGTGCTCTGATACCGGACATGAACATCTTTCCGTCGATGCCGTGGAACTGCAGGCGTTCTGCGTATTCTCTGGCGGCAAACTTCAAGCCCTCGTCATCAGAGCCAAAGCGTGCAGCGAATGCCGGGTAGTACAGGCTGATGACAGGCATGAGACGAGCAGTGACGGCTGTAATAACTTCAGCTTCGCTTGAACTCAGCTTCGATGACTGTTCCGCGGTTACACTGGAGCTGTTGCTCTGCTTCTCTGGCCATTCGCATGACGCGAGCGGTTGGGTTTTCGTAGCCGCCTTGGCCTGCAGTGCTGCTGTGAGGTCCATAACTTTGGTTGTCATTGGTTTTTACTCCTGCGTTGTGTAGCCAAGCCAGTTGAAAACCTTTCCAATTCCGTGCGCAGCATTCGGCAATACACTGGTCAACGGTGTATCCAGCAGCAACGGCTTTGGTCAGTTCGGTGGCGAATCGGTTGATGACGGTCTGGGTAACGTCGGCTTTGAGGCGTTTGCGCATAGCCAGCCAATCAGTCATGGTTTGTTCTGATGCCTGTTGTGGCCAGGCCGAAAAGTCCAACTCTGGTTTTTTAGCCTTGGCCAACCGAGGTTGTTTTTGCGGTTGCGTAATAATCTCTTCGTTAGAAGAGATCTTCTTAATTTCTTTATCTTCTTTTAATGTCGTTCGTGGTTCGTTCGTGGTTCGTTCGTCAGCTCGTCCGTTGGTTCGTTCGTCTTGCTGCTGCACTTCCTGATAATTGTCGTAATTACAGATAGTTATGATGGTTGTTGCATCGTTCGTCTGAACGTCCACCATTCCCTCATTTTCGAGCAAGTTTAAAAAACGTTTTACTTTGTTTTGTGACATGCCCCAACGCTTTTGCAATGTCACCTGAGACACAACGAACTGGCCGCGGCTGACATTAATCACTCGTCCTTTGATGTGTGCTTTGCAATCTTCAAAGCTCGCGGATAGCAGCAGATCAATCCAAGCCAAAGCCTTGTCTGGCTCGTTGAAGTCAAACAAGAAATGGTCTTTCAGTGAACGGTGCAGCTTTATCCAGCCGGACATTAAAACCCCCCGTTCGTGCGTCGGTGGTACTGGGCATGATCATCACGACAATCGGCATCGCAGAATTGCGCAGGCGCTGGTACCGGTGTTTCACACCAATAACACTTACCGATAGGCTTTAAGGAAGGCTTTCTGTGAGTTAAGGCAACATCAAGCATGTGCTGTTCAAGTGCTGAGGCCTGGTCGAATAAATCACTCATTCCTGCCCCCTTGCTGAAGAATATCTAACCCTCAGCGCCGCCGCTGCTCGCTCATCGGATTGCAGCTCAGCCAGCAGCAGAGCTAATTCGTGCTTGCGCTTTAACCAAGCTTTATGGGCTTGTTCTGGGCAAGAATAAGATCCGAGGTTTTCCCTTTTGCCGGTAAAAGGGTTGCTACATTTAGCTATGAAATTAGCGCCACCCTTATGCCAGTTAACACCTAATGGGTAACTACCCCTTGCAGCACTGCATTCATTGATAAAATAGTTGGTAACTTGATCCACAAAAACGCAGGTGTCAGGGCTGTAAACTTTATTGCCGGCAATTAGCAAATCTTTATCAAGCTGCAAACCTTGCCAGATTTGATTGCCCATCCAGTCCTTAAATGCGCTGAAGATTAGCCACTCAGAAGCTACTGAACAGCCAGTGTATGTAGGGCTCCTAAATTGAAAGTTTTTGCTGTAACAACGCACAAGCATACCTTTCCAGGCTTTGTAGAAAGGGCACGGCGTCTGCTTCCCGTTTATCGTTGGGCTAACAACATAACCCGCATCGTTCACACCAACACCACATACAAGCTCAATACCTTTACTCATGATCGACACCCCACGTTCTGACCTGAGCTTTGAGCTCTGCATCCAGATGGAGCAGCTTTTCGATAGCAGCAATGGTCATTTTATTGATGTCAGCGTAATCAGCTTCTGTGATCACCCCATCAGCGCGGGCTTTTCGAATGCTGGTTGCCAGCTGGCCTGTCTGCTCTTGGGTAAGTAACAGAACATCTGCAAACTCATCATCAGTAATTGCCCGGGTCGGTGTAGCAAACAGTACCTTGCCCCGCGATTGTGCCCATGCACTCAGAATCCGTTCATCCCCGGTGAGCTCTGTAACGGCAATAGCCTCAGCCAGATTCAGGTGGTGAGTGTCTGTATCGTTGGTGAGCTTTGCCGCCAGCGTCTTTTCGCTCTTGCCAATCAGGCGCGCCAATTCACTTACGTTGTAGTCATCAGTGATTGATGCGGCCGCTGCCAGTGGGCAACGAGTAACAAGGCTCGGTCTTCGCAGGTTAGTTCTTGAAAGCTTTAGTAAAGTTTTATTCGTTGGTTTCATGTTTTACCCCGCCCGTTTAACTTGTTCAGGTGGGAAAACATCATCCAATGAGCAATCAACACCAGCAGAACAGATTGCATCAACAATGATTCGACACTCTGTAATGCTCGGGGTGCGTAGGCCAATCTCATAGTTTGAGATCCGGGACTGTCCTCTTTCCCAGCCGCATAACTCTGCAAGCTGTGATTGCGTGAGTCCGGCTTTCTCTCTCCAGACGCAGATTTGGTTCATTTACGTATCACTCCAAATAACACATTTCGTGTTATTTAAAATCACAATACGTTGTTTGTCAATCATCACAGAGCGTGATTAAATTTAGCCATGAAAAAGACAGGTCAACTAATCAAAGAAGCACGCCAGAAGGCGCGGCTCACACAACCCGAGTTAGCAGACAGATGCGGCTGGGGCCAAAGCCGTATATCAAACTACGAGCGCGGAGAGAGAGAAGCAGGTATTGACGAGCTACGTGTAATTGCCAGAGCTCTCAATATCAACTTATCCGATCTGATAAGCGCTCCAGTAGATGAACACACCAAAGTTAATGAGCCTAATGCCGAGTATTACGGCGGCTTTGAAGTATGGGATAGCAAGACTGCCCTTCACAGTGATGAAGTTGCATTGCCGTTTTACCTGGAGGTTGAATTGTCAGCAGGAGCTGGTAGCGCAGTACAGCGAGAAGTTGATGGCCCACGATTACGCTTTGCAAAATCCACGTTAAAAAAATCAAATGTTCAACCGGAAAATGCCGCCTGTGTACGAGTTATTGGTAACAGCATGGAACCAGTTCTGCCAGACGGATCCACTATTGGTATTGATACGGGTTCAACCCAGATAAAAGATGGCGGCATGTACGCAATCGACCATGATGGGATGCTGCGGGTAAAGGTTCTTTATCGCTTACCTGGCGGTGGCATTAGATTGAAAAGCTTTAACAACGACGAATATCCAGATGAGATCTACAACAGCAATGAAGCGGCCAGCATTAAAGTGATTGGCAGGGTATTTTGGTCTTCAGTTCTTTGGTAAACGAAAAAAGGATTAGTTATGAAAAGGATTTTGGCTGCATGTCTTCTACTTCCACTCACCTGTTCTGCAGATTGGTTTGGGCCAAAATCCTATGAAGATTGCATAATCGATGGAATGAAAGGCACAACAAGTAATGCCGCGGCAGCTGAAATAAAAAAAGCTTGCAGAACAAAGTTCCCCCTTCCAGCACCTGTGCCTGCTGTGCTTACTGAGCCTGAGCTCAAAGATTTAGCATCATCAAGCTTGCTTGAGAAGGTCGAGCGCTTTAATCCGGAATACAACTATATTATCCGGCTTCATAACAACACCGATAAAAGAATTGATGGAGTGAAAATAACCGTAGTTGCAGGAAACGGCGCACTACTAACATACAAACAAAGTGCCTTTATCGAGCCATATTCAAAAGGAAACGTGTATCTAACGTTAGACAATGAAAGGCTCGATTCATCCAGAAAAATTGAATGGCGATATGAAGAAATTTACGCTTCAACTCCATTATAACTCAGCGATATTGATGCATTAAGTCGCATTCGAAAGCGGCTACAGCGTACATTTATTAACTAATTTACCCTCAAAGCGACTTCGGTCGCTTTTTTTGTCCGCAAATAACACTCATCTGACCAGTAAATAAAAATCACATTCCGTGTTGACACGCAAAACACGATACGTGATATTTATCACACCAAAGCGTGATTAAAATATCACATACCGTCATAAACGGAGTTTGAAAAATGATCCTCTGTACCAAACCAACGAGAGCCAAACATATACCCGAATTCAGCCTACTGGCGAACCTGCGTTTTGCCTGTTTGCGTGCTGGTGACGAGGTATCACAAAACCACGTTGTGCAACGCCGTTCAGCTGAGCTGCTGCGTCACCTGGTGAATAACCTGCCAAGCAAAGAGTTCAGTGAGCAGTACATTCACCGTGCTGGCGAACTGGGCGAAGGCCTGGTTCTGAAGGTTAATCAGAACATGAACATGGTGATGATTAATCGCGTGAATGCCGAAAACGTGGTTCGCATGGCGTCTATCGTTGTCAATGTTCGCCGTGGTGATGAGCAATGAGCAACGCTATCCGCATCCGTGCCAGTTCATGGTCAGGTCTTTTTGACTGCGCTTACAAATGGGAAGGGCAAAACCTTCTCGGTATGCGCATGCCAAGCAGCCCTCGCGCATTACTTGGGACGGCAATACATGCGGGTACCGCAACGTTCGATTTGGCAAAGCTGAATGGAAAAATGGCGTCTGTTGATGAGGCCGCGAACGACTTCATTAACGCACTGCACCACCCTGAATACGAAGTTGATTGGCGTGCTGATGACAGCATCAACAAACGTTCTGCAGAAGTCATTGGCCTGACATTGACCAGCGACTACTGCAACACCATCAGTCCGCGCTATGAGTTTGCAGCCGTCGAGCTGGAAATTACACCATTTAACATCGATTGCGGTGATGGCGTGATTATCCAACTGACAGGAACGTTGGACCGATGCCGGATCCGCAAGGACAACGGCGGCCTTGGCATCAGTGATGTCAAAACCGGTTCAGTAGCTGTTGAACCTGACGCATCTGGCAAAGGCCGGACTGCAAAAACAAAAGGCCATGCAGCTCAGCTTGGTACCTACGAAATTCTGGCCGAAGCATCACTGCAACAGCTCATTACTGAGCCTGCAGAAATCATCGGCATGAAAACCAAAGGCAAGCCAGAAATTGCTACCGGACTTATCTACAACCCTCGGTTGGTGATGCTCGGAAACGAGGACGCACCGGGCCTAATTGAACATGCCGCAGTGATGTTGAAAAGCGGCTTATTCCCACCGAATCCCAGCAGCTGGGTCTGCTCGCAGAAGTACTGCCCACGCTGGAATAGCTGTATTTACAAAACAAATTAGAAATCAACAACTGGAGTTATATCAATGACTACATTAGCCCTTTTTTTCGACACAGAAACCACTGGTTTGCCGGTATGGAACGAACCAAGTGAAAACCCGAATCAACCGCACATCGTGGAGCTGGCTGCAAAACTGGTGAACCTCGATACCCGCGAAGTTGTTTATACCATCGATACCCTGGTGAAGCCGGATGGTTGGGTTATTCCTCAGGAAGTTATTGACCTGCACGGCATCACCAATGAAATGGCGCTCGAACAAGGCCGTCCAGAATCTGAAGTTCTGACTGAATTCATGGGTATTTGGGCAACAGCAAATCGCCGCGTCGCACACAACCAGAGCTTTGACGAGCGCATTATGCGTATCGCCATCAAGCGCTATTTAGATGAAGACACAGCTGAAAGCTGGAAGGCCGGTGAAAAGCAATGCACCGGTTTAATCACTAAGCCACTTCTGCAGCTTCTGCCGAAAAACAAGTTCGGTTTCAAGATGCCGAAACTGTCTGAAGCCTATGAACACTTCATGGGTAAGCCTCTGGAAAACGCACACCGTGCAATGGCTGATGTAGACGCCTGTATCGCTGTGTATTTCGCCGTTATCGACCAACAAGCCGCAGCGTAAGGTAATTCAAAATGACAAATACCGTCAGCATTCAATCATTAAAACAAACAGCCGGTTTGCCGGCAAATCAAGCCGGCATTGGCAATGTTAAAAGCTTTTTTGAAAGCCAAAAAGGTGTCTTATTAGCTGTACTGCCGAAACATATGAGCGCAGATCGTATGCTCAAGATTGCCTTGGGAGCTATGCGCACCACTCCAAAATTAATGGAGTGCACAACTGAGTCATTATTCGGAGCCATCGTTCAATGCTCCCAACTTGGCTTAGAGCCAAACACCCCACTTGGCCATGCTTACCTAATCCCGTTTGAGAAAAAGCGCAAACAAGGCAATCAGTGGGTTACTGAAAAAGTCGAAACGCAAATTGTCCTTGGCTACAAAGGTCTGATTGATTTGGCTCGACGTTCTGGCCAGGTGGTTAGTATTTCAGCCCATGAAGTCTGCCAGAACGATGCTTTCGAATATGCCTACGGCTTAGACGAGCGCTTACACCATGTCCCGGCCTTTGGTGATCGCGGTCCTGTAATCGCTTTTTATGCTGTAGCAAAACTTGTTGGTGGCGGTCATGCATTTGAGGTGATGAGCGTTCGGCAAATCGAAGAAATCCGCGATGCCAGCCAGAACTACAAATTTGCAAGAGACAAAGCAACAACAGTATGGGGCCAGCACTTTGTAGAAATGGGTCGGAAAACCGTATTGCGCCGCCTGTTTAAGTACCTGCCAGTGTCCATTGAGCTTGCTACAGCCTCACATCTGGATGCAAGAAATGCCTCTGGTGAAGAACAGAATTTAGGCGATGTTCTGACTGGTGATTTCTCGGTTGTCACGAATGAATACGATAACCAGCAACACACCCAGGCCTCAGCACAAAGCGCTGAACTGCCAGAGCATAACCAGGCACCAGAAGCATCAGAGTTTTTTGATGAAGCCCTGGCAAACGCTCGTGCTGGCCACTTCGACACAGCACTTGACCTTGGTCGCAGCTGCACTGAAGACGAGCGCCGCGTTATTCAGCAAACAATTGATGCTGTTTCACAACATCAAGCCACATCCAATCAACAAGTCGATGGACAGCAAGCCAATTACACCGCTGGCCGTCGTCAACGCACCATGAGCATGGAGTAAGTATTCATGAACATCACTCACTTAACGGTCAAAAACTTTCAGGGCTTAGCCAACCTTGATACTGCTGTAAATGCGCCAATTCTGTTTGTCGCGGGTGGCAATGGCGCTGGCAAAAGTTCGCTGCGGGATGCCATTCGTATCGCGTTAACTGGTGCTCCAAGTCGTGTCAGCCTGAAGAAGGACTATGACGCGATGATCAAGGATGGCACCAAGAAATCATCTGTCACTGTGGCCACTGATGTTGGCAACTTCGACTTCACACTGCCAGCCGGTAAAGGCCTGCACTCCGATTTGTCGTTCCTGCCGCTTTGCATTGATGCAACTGCATTCACCACCATGAAAGCAGATGAGCGCCGCAAGTTACTGTTTGAATTAACCGGTGCGACAGCATCTGCTAAACGTGTTGAAACAGATCTGACCAAATTAGGGGCCCAGCCAGGCCACATTCAACTGATCCTTCCACTGTTAAAAGCAGGCTTTGCCGCGGCTGAAAAATCTGCTCGTGAACGGGCTACAGAAGCAAAAGGCGCATGGCGTGCAATAACTGGCGAGACATGGGGAAGCAACAAAGGTGACACTTGGGAACCAACTGTTGCTGAACAGCCGGTAGACGAGGCTGCCATTTCTGCATGTTCTGAAAAAGTACAATCGAATAATGCGGCCCTGAATCAGCTTAACCAGCAACGCGGCACCTTAATGGCGCAACTGAATTCAGCCAATACTCAAGCTCAGCAAAGGGCTACGTTGCAGGAAACTGCAGGAAAATTAGAGCGTGCCAGGCAGAAAAATGCTGTTGACCAAAAATCTCTGCAAGAAGTCCAGGCTCAAATTGAGCTGGCAGAACAAGCCGCCAGCATTCCACAAACTTTGACCTGCCCATGTTGCGAAGCTGTTTTGTTTCTGACGCCTGAAGGCGTATTAGCTGATGCGGGTCATTTCGATATGTCAGCTCCAGATGTTGATACTTCAAAACTGGAGCAGTTCCGTCAAAGCGAAGCAATGTTGCAACGCGCTATTGCCAATAACGAACGCGACATAGTTCTGGCTGAGAACGCAACCAATCAACTGGCAAGCTTCACGGAACTTAACACAGCCAACATTCAGGAAGAACTTGAAGCTATCGATGCTGATTTATTGCGGTTGAACGATGTCCGCCAGCAACTGCAGACCGATTTAAACAACCTGCATACGGCTAAACAGGCCTATGAAAACAGCATGTCAGCAAAGCCAAAAGCTGACGCACACCATGCTGAAATCACCAGCTGGTTAGTGATTGCTGAAGCGCTGTCCCCATCTGGCATTCCGGCAAATATCCTTGCTCAAGCTATGGGGCCATTCAATGTTCTGCTGCAAAACATCAACAGCCTGGTACCTGAATGGCGCCCGGTACAGTTGACCGAGGATATGGAAATTCTGGCCGCCTCCCGCCCATTTGGATTGTTGTCTGAATCCGAACAGTGGCGAGTGCAAACCATGCTGACTTTGGCTCTGGCTCAACTGTCAGGCATCAATCTGGTTGTGCTGGATCGCGTGGATGTACTGGAACCAGCTGCGCGCATTGAATTGGTCAACCTGTTGTGCGACCTCACAGACCAGAACCTTAACCTGCAAATCATCATGCTCGGCACTTTGGCAAAAGCACCTTCTGGCATGCCAGAAACAGTGCAGTGCATCTGGCTCGCCGGCGGTGAATCTGTATCAGTACAACAAGGCAAAGCGGCCTAACCGGCCGCCATCCCCACAGGAGTTAATCATGCATCAACAGCTGATTTTCAACCAAAAGAAAGCCGCGGAGCTTGCCGGTGTTCACCCACGAACACTTCGCCGGTGGACCACTGAAGGCCGGATCCAAAAAATCGCCAACTTACCTGGCGCGCACTATCACATCACTCAGCTGATGGCCCTGGGTGCAGCCGCAAACACTGAACAGGAGCAGGCAGCATGAGCAATATAGTTTTGACTGAAACGCAGCGTTCGGTGCTCGTCCAGCTGAATTTCAAACCGGCCACGGCCTATGCCATGGCTCATACCATGAAGCTCGATAAAGCGCTGATGATAAACCTGCTGACTCAGCTGGTGACGGCCGGAGTAGCCAAAAAATACGACAACACTCAATACGCAGTGACCAGTATTGGCAAAGCTTATCTGAGCAATTCGCTGAAACAGGCCGCCAGCAAAGTAGTCGAGCCTGTCGCTGAACTGGTCGATGTTGATCAGCCAAACAACGAGCCGGCGGAAGATTTGGCGGAGCTCTTAGCTGTAACTCCAGCTGAAGAACCAAAGCCGGATCCAGTAACAGTCCGTGCACAAGCTGAAAGCACGGCAATCGTTACCCAGCTGCAAACATCCAAGCCAGTGCTGCCGGAAAAAATCGACATCAGCCTGAAGCAGCTTGCCGAACGGCTGACCCTCAAGCCAGTAAAACCGCTCGACAACATTGAGCTGAAACTGCAGGTGCTGGAAAAGCTTGGTGCCCTGCTCGATCCAACCATTGCAGATGTTCTGGAAGCAATTGCTGATGACCTTAACCAGGTGCAGCAAGTAGCGGCCGACGTTAGCAAAGCGGCATAGGCTCCAACATGATCAACGGCAAAACCCTAACCGGCCGCGAGGCCATTACCGAGTTCGGACTGGAAGCCCTTATTGGGCGCCAGTGCGTTGTTGCCTGCGGTACTTCAGCACATGGACCGGTGCCGAGCATCGGCATCATTTCAGACCCGCAAGCCTGCAGCATTGACGTAGAGAACCCGCAAACAGCGCTTTATGTGGATATCGAAGGTGCTGATGACTGGTGGCTTTATGAAGTGTTTAACGACGAGCATTTTGTTTTGTTGAGTGAGGTGCCGGCATGAACCGTGACGCCTACCGCACCCCGCCGGAGCTGTTCGCGGCTCTGGACGCGGAGTTTGATTTTAAAGTGGATGTTGCAGCATCTGAAAGCAATGCGTTATGCGTTAACTTCATTGATGAGCAGCTTAACGCATTAGCCTGTGACTGGCTGCCGGATCCCGATAACGGTGTTAACGAATGGCATTTTGTCTGGTGCAACCCTCCCTATTCAGATATCGGCCCCTGGGTTCGCAAAGCAGCTGAACAATCAAGGCAAGGTATTGGCTGCACAATGCTGGTGATGGCCGATACTTCAGTTGGCTGGTATGCCGAAGCAATCAAAACCTGTCAGGAAGTGCGCTTTATTGTCGGTGGCCGCATCAGTTTTATTGACCCTGAGACCGGCAAACCAGCTGCCGGCAATAACAAGGGCAGCATGTTTTTAATCTGGCATCCGTTTGGCCGCACCGCGCCAATTGTCAGCCATGTGCAGCGTGACGAATTGTTGGCTAAGGGCCGTGATTTTTTGGCGCAGAAACCTGCCGTTGAACCAATTAAATCAAGCGAGCCTGCGCCCCAAGCATCACCTGAAATCAACCACAAATGGCCGTTTGAAGTGACCAACATAGTTGACCAGGCACTGGCAGATCTGAAGTACACCGCAAAAGCAGAGTTCCGCGAACGGCTTTGTGCGTCGGCAAACCGTTTATTGCTGACCATGCCTGACGCCAAATTCAAAACCGGCCAGCACATCAAGATGATGATCACAGATAAAATGAAAGACGAGGTAAGCAAACCATGCGCGGCTTAATCATCGACAACTTTGCCGGCGGTGGCGGAGCTTCCACTGGAATCGAAATGGCTATAGGCCGCTCAGTTGATATCGCAATAAACCATGACCCTGATGCCATCGCAATGCACACAGCGAATCACCCGGGCACCCTGCACTACTGCGAATCTGTATTTGACGTGGATCCACTGCAGGCCACAGCAGGCCGCCCAGTTGATCTATGTTGGCTGTCTCCGGACTGCACTCATTTCAGCAAAGCCAAAGGCTCAAAGCCGGTTAGCAAATTTATCCGCGGCCTTGGTTGGATTGCTGTGCGCTGGGCGTTAAAGGTCAGGCCAAAAGCGCTAATGCTGGAAAATGTCGAAGAGTATCAGACCTGGGGGCCGCTGGTTGCTGATGACGAAGGCAATCACTACCCATGCCCTGACCGCAAAGGCGAAACCTTCAAAGCATTCGTGGCAATTCTGAGCACCGGCATTGCACCAGACCACCCGGCACTTGCGGAATGCTGCGAAGTGCTTGGTATTACAGATCCAACACCACTGATTAAAGGGCTGGGCTACAAAGTGGAATGGCGGGAGCTGCGTGCCTGTGACTATGGCGCCCCAACCATTCGAAAGCGGCTGTTTATGGTTGCCCGGTGTGACGGACGGCCGATTGTATGGCCAGCACCAACACACGGAAAGCCGGATAGCAAAGAGGTCAAAGCCGGCCTGTTGAAACCATACCGCACAGCTGCTGAATGCATCGACTGGTCTATTCCATGCCCGAGCATTTTCGGACGCAAAAAGCCGCTGGCAGATGCCACCATGAAGCGGATAGCAAAAGGCTTGGTGCGTTATGTCATCGAGGCAGAAAAGCCATTCATTGTAGAAGGCCAGTTCACTCCGTTTATCACTGAGCACGCTAATGCCAGTAATCAGCGCAACATGCCGGCTGATGAACCGCTGCGCACTATCTGTGCCCAGGTGAAAGGCGGACATTTTGCAGTCGTGGCGCCGGTAATCGCTCGCCAGTTCGGCAAGTCTATCGGCCATGGTATTGATGAGCCAAGTGCAACTATCACCGCAGGTGGCGGAGGTAAGTCTCAGCTGGTTACTGCGTTCATGACAAAATTTAGAACTGGCTCTATTGGCTACGAACTTGAATCACCGGTTCACACGATAACCGCAGGCGGAAAACAAAAGCGCCCTGGCACAGCAAATACACAAGCCCTGATAACCAGTCACTTGGTGAAACTGCGCGGCACCTGCAAAGACGGTCAACCGGTTACTGACCCGATGCCAACAATTACAGCTGGTGGCAATCATGTTGGTGAGGTTCGGGCGTTCTTACTGAAGTATTACGGAAACGAACAGGACGGCTGCGAACTACAAGACCCGCTGCACACAATCACTGGCCGTGACCGCTTTGGTCTTGTCACAGTGAATGGCGTCGACCATGTAATCGTCGATATCGGCATGCGTATGCTGCAGCCGCACGAGCTGTTTAAAGCTCAGGGCTTTCCAGTGGATTACATCATTGACCGCGATGCATCAGGCAAGCCGATGACCAAAGCTGCACAGGTTGGCCGGTGTGGAAACTCGGTACCACCACCACTGGCAGAAGCATTAGTTCGCGCAAACCTGCCAGAGCTTTGCATTCGTGAACAGGAGGCAGCATGAATTACCTACTGCTATTGGCAGCATCGCTCAGCTTTGGACTGTTTTGTGTGGTGATGTTAATCGGACTGATTGGCAAAGGCATGAAACGTGGTGAAAGGAAAGCTGCACTGGCGTCATTAGCGCTGACTCTCATACTTGGAACCGCTTATTGGTGGAGCAATTAATGGCATATGCAAAAGATACTAACGTCAGCCAAACAGCAAGCTTGCTGGAAATTGAGCGGACTCTCGAAAGATATGGCGCCGACCAATTCATGTATGGCCGCAAGACAGACTGTGCAGTAATTGGCTTTGTGATGGCCGGTAGGCAAGTGCGGATCCAAGTCACAATGCCAGACAAAACCGACAGGCATTTTTGGAAGACTGAAACAGGCCGTGACCGCACTGAGTCTGCGGCAATCAAAGAGTGGGAGCAAGCTTGCAAGCAGCGTTATCGAGCTCTGGCATTAGTGGTTAAGGCCAAGCTGGAAGCAGTCGAAGCAGGCATAACAACCTTTGAAGAGGAGTTTATGGCACACCTTGTTTTACCTGGTGGCGAAACGGTTGGCCAACGATTAATGCCCGAAATATCGGAAGCGCAACGAAGCGGGAAATTACCGCCATTGCTTCCTCATTTGAACAACTCTTGAGTATGAAATTCACTAACCCACTCCCGGGTTTTATTTATGACCGCATTAAACCAGGTTTAATGCCGGCAAACACAAGGAACACAGATGTCTACAACAATTACAGGTAAGCTCAATAAACACGCTCAAATCTTCCCAGCTGGAGAGTCAACCGGCTTCGGAATCCGGCTGGGTGTTAAATTCTACAACCGGGATACCAAGCAGGAAGAATGGACAAACTACCAGGCTGTTGTATTTGCCAAAGCTGCAGCTCAGGTTCAGTTCTACACTCAGACCCTAGTCGAAGGTGCTATTGTCGAAATCAGTGGTGACAAGCAGCGGATCCGGCAATTCCAAGGGCAAAATGGACTGCAACTGTCGATAGAAATTCTGGACGCTAAACTCGGTTTTATCGGTGGTAATCCAGTGCAGGCGAGCGCTCCGCAGTCGAGCAGGTCACCGAGTCCGGCACAAGCATACAACGCACCAGGCACAAGTTATGGACAGCAGAACCAGCAGCCGGCGGTTGAATTTGATGACATACCTTTCTAGGGAGTGTATACAGCAGTGCTGAATTTCTGAACTTAATATCCCCCATCAGATTTAACAACAAGGAGGTAAAATGTGAATAAGTATTACGTAATGAACAGCATACTCTACAGTCAAGATCCAACGTCAGGGAAAAGAAGAATAGCTCCTCCGCTGCAAACGCTTGTCGAGACTGTTTTGCTGCATAAGTTTTACCAAAAAATCGACAAAATTAATGGCAAATTGGTCATAAAATAAAGTGTTCTCTAAATAGTCAGGCGGTTTGGAGATTGTCCATCCCGCCTATCAAATTGAGGCTGGCATACTGGTTGGAAGGTCAGTCTTCTTTTCTAACCAAAAACTCGTTTAGCTCTGAACAAAACAATTTATCTTCAGAGTTTGGTTGCTCCAAAGATAACCCGCACTTAGTCTTGTATGGGCCAAGGTTTATACCTGTGTCGCTGCGATTTGCTGAGCTAGACCCGCAAGTGAGTGGGAAGTCGCTTTGCAAAACCGTGTATTGCCTCCCTGATTTTTCCCCGACAAAAACCCCACAATTAATATCACCCATGTAATCCTCCTTGTTTTAGTTGAAGGTACAGTATAGGTACAGTTTTCGTACTTGCCAGACCACGTCGAGTGGCAAGCTAATCCCCATCTGCTAACCTTCCTTTGCTTTCACACAAACAGGGACATGCAAAATGCAGAGCCGGAATTGCTCAATCCTTCTGATATTCACGCTATTGCTGCCGGCTTCGGCACTCGCCACTGAGTTCAAAGGCGCCGAAAGCTGGGGTAATGTTAAAAAGACACTCGCCAACAAAGTCTATTTCGACACAAAAAAGACCTTCTACTGCGGCTGTGATTTGACCTTTAAGTCGAATGGCGCTGGCAATATTGAGGCAGATGCATGTGGCCTACCCAAAACCCTGAAGTGGGTAAACCTTCGAAACAAAATCCAATGGGAACATATCGTGCCTGGCTCACTAATGCCCATTCGCAAATCGGCATGCTGGGAAAAACCAAGCTCAGTCCCTGCGTGTGTATCACCAAACGGTACCGTTAAAGCCGGCCGCAAGTGTTGTGAGGAACACAGCAGTGAAGGCCAAAAAATGCTGTTCGATTTGTACAACGTCGTGCCGGCTGCAGCACAGCTGAATCAATACAGATCTGATGACGTTTATGGAGTTGTCCCAAAAGATGCAGCATACGAAGGATTTGGTGAACAGTGTGCCGCAAAGGACTTAAATAGCGGAAGCCTGTTCGAGCCACCAGATTGTAAAAAAGGTGATGTTGCCCGGGTCTGGTTCTACATGCGCGATACCCATGGTGTCGTGATTCCGAATGAAATGTCACTGATGTTTATGCGTTGGTCTGATGCAGATCCGGTTAGTCCAAGTGAACACGTTTCCTCAGAGCGGATTTCAAAGATTCAAGGATCAATAAACTCTTACGTTATCGGCAAGAAAACAGCCAAAAAAGGCAGCTGTTCCTGGGAGGAATAGACCCGCTAAATCAACTGTGTCACCGGAGGAACTTAATGAATACATTAATTAAATCTCTGTTGGTAATGGTAGTCCTTAGCTTTGCTCACAATTCCCAAGCACAAATGTTTGTCGGTTATGATGCATTTTGTGGCTTGCCAGTGATTGTCGGCAGTGACCCTCAACAAGCAACAGCTCGAACAGATCAATTTGGTCAAAAGTTTATTCATGTTGACCCCGCTGTTATGGCCGATTGGAGCGCATCCAGAATTTTTGTGCTTGCTCACGAATGTGCTCATCACCTGTTAGGACATACAAATGGCCTCGGACAACTGGAACGATTTCACGGTGGTACCAAAAAACAGGAGTTAGAGGCTGATTGCTGGGCCGCAGAAGCACTGCTTAACGCAGGTCAGAATTTTGATATAACCAGGACGATGCTGGAACACGCTAACCAGGGACACTTTTCGTCCAATGGATACCCTTCAGGACAAGAACGTGCGATGAACATTGCAAGTTGTGCAGGGGGCAGTGATTGCGAACTCGTCGAAATGCCGGAGGAATATATGGATAGCGAGCAGGTTGTTCAACAACAGCAGATCCCCTGCCAGCACTGCGGCTGTAATTACTTCGGTCAATGTGGATGCCAGCACCAACTGGATATCGTGCCAAATGTAGTAATAATTCCAGTCAAAAAAGTTCGGTATGTTACAAAGCAAGTATGCCAGTAAAGAATTATCGGACTGAGCTTTGTACCATTATGGCTAAACTACAGACGGTTATTACATGGTGTTCGAGAACCAACCGCAGATATGAGAAAAATTAGCAGGAGTAAACTGCGAAATCGGCTGGTAAATCGCGATAGAAAATCCGTTTGATGCGTGTTTCCTTGTATTTATTTACCCATTAACATAGATAGTCGCTTATGAAAGAAAGGAAGCAAAATTGCAAGTTCAATTAATGGTAATTCTCTGTGTATTGGGTGTCGGAGTACTGCTGGGAGTCAGCCTAACTATCGATGGTGCTTGGTTGGACACAGCAGACAAAATTGCATCTGTAGTTTCGTGTGTTTTGGCGTGCATTGCGTTTGGTTTCGCTTTTGTAACCTATCACTCGTGGAGAAAACCGATCCAACTTGAAGCATATGAATTTGTACTAGAGAAGCTTGAGTTGTTTATTAGCGAAAGCCTGCTACTCGACATAACGTTGAGAGTGCCTCATATGGAATCAAAAGAGGATTTAGCAAAGTACTTTAACAACAAGTTTACTGCTGCTTTTTCTGCAACGAGGGGAATAACGACCATCCCTCAGGCAATATTGATTAAATTGGAACGTATGGATCCAAAGTCATTCATTGCTCTTAAACAAGTGCAGGAAGATGCCAACAAATTGTGTAACAAGAGCATGGACGCGCTTCTTGAATCACAAGACTCGACCATATTTAGTGCGCGTGCAAGTCACTTAGCAGCGCATGACATTCGCGATGGACTATCTGCACTAGCCGGCAACTGCGAAGAGTTAGCTGAATCTTTGAAAGCGTCGTATGCTCGAGTTATCTGAAAAGAAGATCTGAATGCTTCACGAGCGAGAAGAACGACATAAAAAAGCCCGCATATAGCGGGCATTATTATCTGAGTCCTAGAGACCTGAGGCGAATTTCCATCGCAGCAGTCGAGACCTCGAATCTATTAGCCAACTCTGAAATGCTAGTAACTCCGGTCTCCCACAACTGCTTTACAACTGGTGTTGGCATTAAAACAGAAGCAGCAAACATATTTGCTTCCGTTTCGTGGCGAGCAGTGATGCTAGAGTTGTAACACTCTGAGCCGGCAACGCTTCGATACGCTGTATTATCGCTAACTCCATTTCCGAGAAGATGCCGGTGTAATACAAAGTGACCAAGCTCATGAGCTGCAGTAAAGCGTTGGCGATTCGGTGAATTGCTCATGTTAACTGTGATTTCAAATTTATCACCATCAACACGCTTCAAGCACCCATAAATATCAGCGGGCAGCATTTCCCGCTTAAACGCAATACCTGCCTTTTCAAAAAGAGCCTCAAGGTTAACTGGGATATTTTGAATGCTTTGGGAAATAAGCTCATAAATATTCAACGTCATCGCTCATCCTCCTCGTTACCCGCCTCACCTGCAATCTGGTCGGCATAATCACTAAATTCGACAGTATTTTGAGCAAGTATGAAGTATTGCTCTGCAAACTTCGGAACCTGCTCTTCTAAAAACTTTGTTGCATGCACCTCAAGGTTTCGAGATATTTCAACCTTTAGAAGTTCAATTGTTGCTTTTGCTGATTGAGCAGCTACCAGCTCCGACTTTTCCTTCACGTAAAGAAAGCCAAACACTGCTGACAGGCCGACTGTAACGCCAAGAATAGCTAGACAGATAGAAATAATATCCAACCGACCAATCTGTACAGCAATCCAATATGCATCGGACGTTACACAATTTTTATCGTTCTCACCGCAAACACGTTTAATCATATCCACATCAATGGGTGTTACTTCACTGAAAAAGCCCATCAAAAAAAACGCTATTATGGCAAGGGTAACGGCCGACGATACGAAATTCCAAATCGCTCTTAAACGCATTTCCGTTGCATCTCAATTTTTTGGTGCGTGATTATATATCTATTGACGAAAAAGACAATAAACGCAATTTTCCTTTTATACAAAGGGATTTTTCAGTTTGAGCACGTAAAATCCCCCTAATAAATCATAGTGAGCGCACTTTAACATTAAGGTGGCAGTATTAATGAGTTCTGCATTTTCCTAAACTGAAATACATTCGAAAACTACTCAGGCTTGTTAATCTGCTGCAACCTATCCCACCAAGCCTTATATGCTGCAGCCTGCTCTGGCAAATAGTCATAATGGTCATACACACCCTGCACACCAGGCAGTTTATGGCCAAGCATGACTTCAGCAACGTTTAAGGATGTGAGGCTACTCCAATTGGTTCGTGCAGTTTTACGCAGGTCATGCGTACTCCAGCTGGCCATCTGATGCCCTTGGTTTTGCAATATAGTAATCAGCTGCCCTGGTATCTTGATGTGAGCACGATTGCTCACTGGTCGATCTTCATTTCGATGAGGGAATAGGAAGCGGCCGGTGCTGGTTTCCATCAACTGTTTAATCAGCGGCACTATCTCTGGGATAATTGGGCGACGTATTGGGCGCTTCATCACATGTCCCATCTTGTGATTTTCAGCAGGCACGGTCCAGACCATCGCCTTGAAATCAAAATGCCCTCTCTCTGCCAGCCGCAATTCACTCACCCGGCATCCGTAGAAAAGACAGAGCTCCATAAGCAATCGGTTCTTTGGCCATATCTGACTATTGCTCAAAGCTTTATAGAAGAGTGCAATTTCTTCATCAGACAGGCAGCGATGATCTGTGTTCGGTTTGATATTTAAGTCGGAAGCACCAACGATATCTGCGACTGGGTTGTGTTCTACCAGCTGCCTTTTTACAGCCCAGCGATACATTAATCTGATGTTTGTCAAAATCCGCTGAGCAATATGAGGCCGAGTTTTTGCGTGTCGCTCCAGCAAATCCAACCACACATGCAATGAAATTACTTTGGCCGGCAATGGGCCATAGGAAGGGAAAACATGCAGCTCGAATGTCCGGAGAATTTCTGGAGCTGAAACCATGTCAGCTTTTGTTGCGAACCACTGCCTAAACATTTCTTCGAAGGTGCCGGCATACAGTATGGCTTTACGCTCGACCTTCCTTAGAACACGAGGGTCTTTCCCCTGGTCAAGCTCTGCCCTATATCGTTGGGCTTCTTTTCTGGCATCGGCCAACCCCATCAGCGGATAGGTACCGATGTCACATCGCTGCTGCTTTCCACCATAGCGGAACCTGATCTGAAATTTTATTTTACCTTTTTGACTTACGCGAACAGATAGGCCATCCCGGTCAGCCTGTTCGAAAGCCGCAGGGTGATCTTTGTTGTTGTTCGCCTTCAACCAGCTATCGGAAAGTGGCATTCTTAACTCCGGAACGTGCTACTTGTGTACAAAAACAAAATTCTGCACTCAGTTCTGTACACATTTATCGCGGCTGCTAATGTCCGCTTTTGTAATTTTGATTCCGGATAGTGGTCTTTTTACTGAGTTAAATCAAGGGGGCCATTTAGAGGTGTGTCCGCTTTTGACTGCGAATGTTTTTAGATGTTTTTTGTGACGTTATTATGAGCCAAAATAACGGCGGCGGCATTATGCGCTAAAGCGCTTTGAACTACAATACGCGGATACACCGGAGAGGCATCTATTGTGCCGTAAAATAGCGGCTCTGCTTTAATCAGCCGGTGTTGACTATCTAAATACAACAACATAAAAACTTCACGTTTTTCCATGCCGATGCTGTACTGCAGATAATTTTTTACCAGTGCCGGCTCGCTGAATACTATATCCCGTTTGAGATCTTCGTATAAAGAGCGCCGGCACAGCTCCAGTACCGCCTGAGTTTTAACGTACCGCGCCATGCCAAGGCCACGGCGCTGGCAAAACTTTTGTTCACTGGCACTGAAAAACTGTTTCAGGCTGCCAAATTCGGTTAACAGCTCTCTGGATAACGCCAGCGCATCCACCCCCACCAGGCCATTACCTAAAAATACAGCCAACAGCTCGGCGTCGGTTAAAGATGCGGCGCCATGCGCCAGCAATTTTTCTCTGGGTCTTTCGGCCTGTGGCCATTGTTTGATGCTCATCATCTCGTCCTTGAGTTGAAGTTCGTGTTATCTTAGCGGCCACTTTGTCGACTCCGGGCCTGTTTTCCATGACCACAGCTGCCAATTTGTTGCCGCTTCAGGGCAAAAACATTCTGTTAGGTATCAGCGGCGGTATTGCCGCTTATAAAAGTGCGGATTTAGTCAGGCGCTTAAAAGAGCGTGGCGCCGAAGTGCGTGTCATCCTGACACCGGCTGCCAGCGAATTTATTACCCCGCTGACATTACAGGCTTTATCCGGCCACCCTGTTGGCCAGTCGTTATTAGACCCCGCCGCTGAGGCTGCTATGGGTCATATCGAGCTGGCGCGCTGGGCTGATTTTATACTGGTGGCGCCCGCTTCTGCCGATGTGATTGCCCGTATCACACACGGCATGGCTAATGATCTGCTGACTACCTGCATTCTGGCGGCCAATGCGCCTTTGGCCATAGCACCGGCCATGAACCAGCAGATGTATAAAAACATAGCCACCCAGAGCAATTTAGCAACCTTAAATTTACGTAATGTTCACATTTATGGCCCTGCAGCCGGTGAGCAGGCTTGTGGAGATGTGGGTATGGGCCGCATGCTGGAAGCCGTTCAACTGGCCGAGTTGGTGGTGGCGTTTTTTCAGCAAAACCCCAAGCCTTTGGCGGGCTTAAAAATTGCGATTACCGCAGGCCCTACCCGTGAGGCGATAGATCCGGTGCGTTACATCAGTAACCACAGCTCCGGCAAAATGGGTTTTGCCTTGGCGGACGCTGCCGCCAAACTGGGTGCTGAAGTAACCTTGATCAGCGGTCCGGTACAACTGACCACGCCGGCAGGTGTCAACCGTATTGATGTGGTCAGTGCCCGGGACATGTATCAGGCTGCTTTGGCAGCAGCACCACAGCAGCAGATTTTTATTGGTTGTGCTGCAGTGGCCGATTACCGTATGGCCGAAGTCTCTGATCAGAAACTGAAAAAAACCGCCGGTAAAGATGAGCTGACCCTACAACTGGTGAAAAACCCCGACATTATCGCGGAAGTGGCCGCACTGAAACAGCAACGCCCCTTTACCGTAGGTTTTGCCGCCGAAACCGAAAATGTGTTGGCTTATGCCATGCAAAAACTACAACAGAAAAATCTTGATCTGATTTGTGCCAATGACGTGTCAATGGCGGGTCAGGGTTTTAACAGCGAACAAAATGCGCTGACCGTATTTGGCAAAGATCTGCAACATTCACTGGCGCTGCAGGACAAAAGCACCCTGGCAACGGCCCTTATTCAATTAATTGTTGAGCAATATAAAAAATGAAAAAAAGCATTGAACTGAAAATTCTCGACCCACGCATCGGCACTGAATATCCACTGCCAGCTTATGCCACACCCGGCTCAGCCGGCCTGGATTTACGTGCTTTATTAGATGCGCCGCTGGAACTAAAACCAGGTGAAACTTTTTTAATCCCAACCGGTATTGCCATTCATATTGGTGACGCGAACCTTTGTGCCACCATTTTGCCCCGCTCAGGTTTAGGCCATAAACACGGCATAGTGCTGGGTAACCTGGTGGGATTAATTGACTCGGATTATCAGGGCCAGCTGATGGTATCTACCTGGAACCGTGGCAGCGACACTTTTACCATTCAACCGGGTGACCGTATTGCCCAGCTGGTGTTTATGCCGGTCGTGCAGGCCGATTTTAGTCTGGTGCCGGATTTTGAACAAAGCGAAAGAGGTGAAGGTGGTTTTGGCCATTCCGGCAAACACTAAATGCCAATGACAACAGCAATATGAGCACAGTACGCAGCAACAACCGCAAAGATGAAATTCTGCAGGCGCTGGCCGCTATGCTGGAAAATCATCCGGGACAACGTATTACCACAGCGGCCCTGGCGGCTGCTGTGGGCGTGTCCGAAGCGGCTTTGTACCGGCATTTTCCCAGCAAAGCGCGGATGTTCGAAGGTTTAATTGAGTTTATTGAAGCCACTTTGCTTGGCACCATCAGTAAAATTTTGCAGGAACACAAACAAACCGAACAAAGGGTGGAGCTGATTTTGCAAATGTTGCTGGTGTTTGCCGACCGCAACCCCGGCATGTGCCGCATTCTGACCGGTGACGCCTTACAAGGTGAGCAGGAAAGACTCAGGGAAAGAGTGGCGCTGTTATTTGACAAGCTGGAGCTGCAACTGCGCCAGTGCCTGCGCGAACGTAAGTTACGCGAAGGCAAAGGTTTTGTGCAGGATGAAGGCGAGCTGGCCAACTTATTATTGGCGCTTTGTGAAGGCAAAATTCACCAGTTTGTGCGTTCTGGTTTTAGCCGGTTACCCAGCCAGCATTTTGCCGTGCAGTGGGCGTTATTACGCCAGAGTATGTTTCAGTAAAGGCCGTTTTGGCAGCGGCTTTAACTCAGTTGTTGCCACAACGCCACGCCCCAGACAATTGCCACCACAGTTAAACTTAAAGTCACAGCAGCCGAGCCTAAATCTTTGGCGCGGCCCGATAATTCATGCCGTTCCAGGCTTACCCTGTCGGTCAGGGTTTCAATGGCGGAATTTAATAATTCGACAATCAGCACCAGCAATAATACCGACACTAACAAGGCCCAGTGCTGCGCTGAATCTGCCAGCCAAAAGGATAAAGGCAGCAGCAGCATGGCAAGCACAGCTTCCTGCCGGAACGCCGCTTCAAAACGCCAGGCGGCAACAAAACCTTTGCGTGAACATTCTGTCGCTTTAAGAATGCGGCCCAGACCGCTGCCATTGGGTTTATTGATCACAAAATTTCCTGCCTGCTGATTTGCACAAATTTGCTGCTGTTACTGTGAATAAATGCCTTGCATACCAAGGCATGGTTCTGTTGCTGTCAAAAAGCCTGTTGTTGTCAACCAGGGCCAGCCTGCTGGCCCTTCGCTGTTATCGCAGTTTTACCTGAAGAAAGTCTGAACCCTGTTAAACAGTGACACCATATTGCGCCCGGTAAGCGGTGACCGCATCCAAATGCGCTGCCAGTTCAGGCTTGCCCTGCAGATAGTTGATGAGGTCATTCAGGCCAATAATGGACACCACTTGAGTGCCAAAATCGCGTTCAACTTCCTGAATGGCCGACAACTCGCCCTGCCCCCGTTCCTGCCGGTCCAGTGCAATCAGCACACCGGCAAGTTCAGCGCCCTGCGCCTGAATAATCTGCATCGATTCACGAATGGCCGTCCCTGCGGTGATCACATCATCCACCAGCATAATTTTGCCTTTAAGCGGCGAGCCCACTAAATTGCCGCCTTCACCATGGGTTTTGGCTTCTTTGCGGTTAAAACAATAAGGCACGTCGCGCTGATGATGGTCATACAAAGCCACTGCCGTGGTGGTGGCAATAGGAATACCTTTATAAGCCGGGCCAAACAGCACGTCGAACTCGATACCGGAATCCTGCACTGCCGCCGCATAAAAACGGCCTAATCTGGCTAAGTCGCCGCCGGTATTAAATAAGCCGGCATTAAAAAAATACGGGCTGGTACGGCCAGATTTTAACGTGAAAGAGCCAAATTTCAGCACCTGACGGCTCAGGGCAAACTCAATAAATTCAATCTGAAAAGCTTTCATTACTACCTCAGGCTAAAACACGTTTTTGTTCGTCGATAATTTCGCGGATAGCCGTTTTTGCCAGCGCCATCATGTCCTGCATTTCTTCGAAGCTAAAAGGTTCGGCTTCTGCAGTACCCTGAATTTCAATCAGTTTACCGGTTTCAGTCATCACCACGTTCATGTCGGTGTCGGCTGCGGAATCTTCAGTGTATTCAAGGTCAGCCACTGCTTCACCTTTATAAATACCAACAGAAACCGCGGCCACCATATATTTCAGCGGGTTGGTTTTAATGCTGCCTTTGGCGCGTAAAAAACTTAAAGCGTCACATAAAGCCACACAGGCACCGGAAATAGCCGCAGTGCGGGTGCCACCGTCGGCCTGAATCACGTCACAATCAAAAGTGATAGTGTTTTCACCCAGCAAAGATAAATCCACTGCGGCACGCAGGGCACGGCCAATTAAACGCTGAATTTCCATAGTGCGGCCACTTTGTTTACCACGGGCAGCTTCACGGTCGTTGCGGGTGTGAGTGGCGCGCGGCAGCATGCCGTATTCAGCGGTGATCCAGCCTTTGCCTTGTCCTTTCATAAAACGTGGCACCCCTTCTTCAATTGAAGCGGTACAAAGCACCTTGGTATTGCCAAACTCAACCAGCACCGAACCTTCGGCATGAGCGGTAAAATTACGGGTGAAGCTGATAGGACGGATTTGACTGGCTGTTCTGCCGCTTGGACGCATGAAGGACCTCTGTTTACTGAGTTGGCTGAAATTTCAGCCGGTCATTATAGAGGCTTGTGCGCGGCAAAGCCATCCGCAGCTGTGATTGGCTCCAGTTTAGCCAACTGCTGTGATTGCTCGGCTATTGCGCCAGGCAGCGCTGCCACAGCCAGGTGCTGGCATCATGCCATATTCGCCTAATGGCAAGGTTCTGGGTATACTCAGTTTTTTGTAGTTTTTAAAGGACAGTTGCATGATCCATAGCATGACCGCATTCGCCCGCCACGAAATTAAAGCCAGCTGGGGCAACGCAGTATGGGAAATCCGCTCAGTTAACCAAAGATATCTCGAGAGTTATTTTCGGTTACCTGAGCAGTTCCGTGGTATAGAAACGCTGTTACGCGACAAACTGCGGCAAAACCTCAACCGCGGCAAATTGGAAATTAACCTGCGCTACAGCGCAGCCAATGCCAGCGGCGAGCTGAAAATTAACGACACTTTTGCCAACCAGTTGCTGCAATCTGCCCAGCAGCTGCTGGACAAATGCCCGCAGGCCCAGCTGAATGTAGCCGATATTCTGCGCTGGCCTGGTGTGATGGAAACCCAGGAAGCCGATATGGACAGCCTGCAGGCCGAGTTACTGGCCGGTTTTGACATTGCACTCAAAGACTTCCAGGCCGGCCGTGGCCGCGAAGGCGCCGCAATTGAACAAATGCTGCGCGACCGCCTCGACCAGATTGCCGGCCACGTGGCCACCCTGCGCACGCACCTGCCGCAGGCGCTGCAATGGCAACGTGACAAAATGCTGAGCCGTCTGCAGGAAATTAAAGCCGACCTCGACAACAACCGTCTTGAGCAGGAAATGGCGTTTCTGGCACAAAAATCTGACGTGGCTGAAGAGCTCGACCGCCTCGACGCCCATATCAAAGAAACCCGCCACAGCCTGAAACAAGGCGGCGCGGTAGGCCGCAGACTCGACTTTATGATGCAGGAATTTAACCGCGAAGCGAATACGCTATCTTCCAAGGCAATTTCTACCGAGATCACCAATACAGCGGTGGAGTTGAAGGTATTGATTGAGCAGATGCGGGAGCAGATCCAGAACGTGGAGTGATGGCAACTATCAGTACTTTACCTTTTAAATCAAGGCACTACAATTTAAAAACAGATGCTATCACTCTTCAAAATAACATTACTCATCAGTTCAAAGGTGGGTAATGTTGAAAAAAACAGTGCTTCATATTCTTTTAAGTGTTGGCACAAATGGCTGCTTTGAGTAGTAACAGGACGTAAAAATGAGTCTTTACCACGAGAAGGCAATTCAATTTGTACAACAGTACGAAGCTGTTACCACTCAGGATGTGCACGGACAATGGTTAAAACTACTACATGATCTAACTCCAGGGAACGCATTGGATATTGGCGCAGGCTCGGGACGAGACGCCCGCTATTTAGCCGAACTTGGGTTTGCTGTCACAGCAGTGGAGCCTGCAGACGCTTTACGTGAGCAAGCGATGAACCTGTGTAGCCAATTGCCAGAGCACCTGGAGATTAAATGGCGGGCAGATGAACTACCCAATTTAACTGGGCTTAAAGATCAGCAAGGCTATTTTGAAGTCGTGTTATTGTCTGCAGTCTGGATGCATCTAACACCAATCGAGCGGTACAAAGCGCTGCCGGTATTGAATCACCTTCTTGCCACCGACGGCGTGCTTGTCATCACACTGCGCCACGGCACATTTACCGATGGTCGCCCCAGTTACACGGTCAGTAGTGATGAAATCCTGCAACTTGCTTTGCAACACCAATTACCACTTTCACCCCTACTGATAACCCATTTAGAAACTGATGCCCTTGGCCGCAACGATGTACTGTGGCAGACTGTGGTTCTAAAAAAGGGATGACAGAGTAAGTCACGGATGAGCCTCGAGTTTTATCTACATAAGTTTCAGGATTTAAACACACTGAGACAAAACGGCCACAACAAACCGCATAAGGTATGTCTGTTGCTGGCGGTCATGGATTTAATCAGCATAGGTGCAATTCAGCATAACCGTATTGAGCTCAGTGCTGAGCTTAAGCATTGTTTTAGTATTCATTTTATGCGACTACGGGCTGGAAATGATGCAGACACTCCAGAGAATCCATTTTTTCATTTACGCTCTGAAGGTTTCTGGCATCTGCATTATCAAGCAGGGATTGATGCATGCATGGTTGACCGATATAGCAAAAGCAAAATTGCTTATGCATCGCTGGACGACGAATTGTTTGAGTTTTTTCAAAGCAGCATTATTAGCGCCGATCTACGTTTAGCTCTGACAATGAACTTAACACGCTTACCTGAGCTTTATCAGCGTTGGGCACAACAACTTGGCAAATCGGAAAAAACCGCCCGCAATTATATCGGAGCTGTTCAGGGCAGCCTAAGCGAAATGGCCAAACAGCATGGATTAACAGATAAAACCCTTACCGACATCTGCTCTTACCACCACTATCAACGTGCCGTAACACCACTGCGTGAACTTGCTGAATTTAAAGCCAAAGATGCTCGCGGCAAGGCAATGTACAGTAATGCTCTAAAAAATTATGGCGAGTTTTTGGCCGACTTGGGTCAGGTTGACGTAACCGCTGACCTTGATGAAATTCAAGCCTCTGCCAATCTATCGCCCACAGAAAAATCAGTCCTTATTAGTACAAGACTTGGTCAAGGCCGCTTTCGTGAGCATTTATTGCAACAATGGCAAGGTTGCGCTGTTACTGGCTATCCAATGCCTGCCATGCTGGTTGCATCCCATATTAAGCCATGGCGCGCTGCGAATAATATCGAACGACTGGACCCACATAACGGCTTGTTATTGCTGGCTAATATAGACAAAGCTTTTGATAAGGGCTTTATAACGTTTGAAAAAAACGGTGCTATTTTGCTGTCATCGGTATTAGAGCAGCCGAGTGTACTCGGCATTAGTCCCAAAATGTCTTTAAAAGTACGAGACGCACACCAACCGTATTTGGCTTATCACAGAGAAAGAGTGTTTGCAGGCTAAACAAAAACCAATAACCACAAAGTGACAACCAGCAATAACATTCAATAAAAACAAAAAAAATAGCTGCAAAGGATTGCACATGAGTTTTTCGATAAAAGACAGATTTGCTGATTTTCCCAAGCCATGGTGTTGGAAACAACTCCCGGTATACAGCTTGGTAATACTGGCCTTCATTAGCAGCAAGGGAGAGTCTGCCCCTAGCACTACCTACCCACAATATTCGGAAAGTGCTTGCCTATTGATTGCCGGGCAAATAACAAGATTTCAGCAACAGCCACATTTGCCGTCCTATCAGGATGCGGTGAAAAACTATCGCCGTCATTGCCAAAAGCCTGTACTGCAGCAACCCCAGGAGTATTTTGCAATCACTCCTCCAGAAGCTGTCACCACCCCCTCTGCCAAACCAGAACTTGTGATACCGACACTAACGTCACGTACTGTTGTGCCACCCCAGGCGATACCCTCTGTTTTTGGCGGTTTGTGGCAAATGTTAATTTGGTTATTGCCCATTTTATTTATTATCTGGTTATTCAGAATATTGTTACAAACCCCTTGGGGAATGAGCCGCAGTGAGTATCTGGGCTTTATTGCAGAGCGGCAACTGGCGAGGTTACTGAGCAGTAAATTGTCTGACAACTATTGGCATTACCACAATGTGATCCTAAAGACAGCCCAGGGGGATTTAACCGAAGTTGACCATTTGCTGGTAAGTCCTTTTGGCATTTTTGTCATAGAAGTCAAAAATTACCAAGGCTGGATTTTTGGCGGGCAACATCATGCTAATTGGGTGGTACAACACTACAGCAGAAAACATCAGTTCCCAAGCCCACTCAGGCAAAACTATAAACACACTGAAGCAGTTGCATATTTTTTTGACATCGACAACACCGTTAAAACGGAGAAGATTTACTCCATCATCGCTTTTAGCAACAGAGCAGAATTTAAAACAGCGATGCCCGACAATGTACTGCATATCGAAGATGTTCCCCGATATATTGAAAAAATCAGTGCCTTTGGTCGCAGAATCGGTGATGAATCTTTACTTCGCTACAGATCACGATTGAATCTGCTGATGCCGCAAGCTGAAGATTTACGCAAACAACATAAACTGCAACTCCAAGGGCAAGAGTTGTTGCGGGATTTAAATCAGCGTACAGGCAAAACCTCTTAGTTACAGTGCTGATGCGATTCTATTTTGATACCGGGAATATCTCGCAGATAAAAACCGGCAGTTTGCCAGACAATATAGTGGGGTCGAGCTTTGACAAATAACAAAGTGCAACTCTGTTTGACTGGGTATATTGTGAGCAGAAAATGTTGTACTACTGCGCCAAAGCAAACTCAACCAAACCGCGGGTGACGTTGCCTTGCGCCATAATGGCGGACATGGATGAGGCGGCACCCATTTGCATCTGTTGTTTTAATTCCTGGCTGACGACATAAACGTCATCTTCGGTTTGGCGGGCGCCGGCAAGACGCAGGCTGTTCAGTTTGGCCACCAGCATTTGGCGTTCTGCCTGTACCTGACGCAGCACCTGCTGGATTTTTTGCTGGGCAATTTTAATTTCGCTTTGATAAACCTGCTGGTTTTCAACCTGTTGTGACAGCTGCGCCAGGGTGCTTAAAGTGCCTGGCGCTTCCTGCAGCTTCACAGTCACCGGATTACCTGCGGCAATACGAATGCCTTCCCCCTGCAGCTGCCATGGCTGGTTGAGTTTAATGCTCTGACTAGCCGGGGCACTGAAAATGAGCTGGTTATGCTGCTGGCGCACGTCAATTTGCAGCGGCGCAAACGCAGTTTTTATGCTGTCCAGATTGCTGTCCGGGCTTTGATTCGCCGGAAAATTCAGCTGCACTTTACTGCCATCGGCCAGGTTGATTTGCAAACGTTCGGCTTGTTTGCGCGGGCTTAATAAATCAATTTTGTTACTAAGCTGGCGGCTTACTTGTTGTCCGGGCTGATTAGCCAACTCAAAATTTTTATTAATGGCGCTGTCTTTATGTTTGAGCTGCGCTTCCATTTGCTCCATTTGCGCGACGATTTGTAAGCGTTGTTCAGCCGATTGTGCCTGGTGCAGTTGTTTTTTTAACTGCTCAAGTTGCTGGTATAGCTGCCTGAGCTGCTGTTCAGCCTGCTGATTTTTTGCCAGCTGGCGCGACACATCTGCATTTACACTCCACTGGCTCAGGGTATTCAGTTGTTGCTGTAACTTGGGATTTTGCGGCAGAACAGTCTGTTTGTTATCTGTCGCAGCGGCAGTAGCCTTTGCAGCAGCACCGGTGATGCTACTGGCAAGTGAGCTACTTTGTTTCAGACTATCAACTAACATAAAACCCCTGCTTTAAAGCTGGCGGAACAAACTCAGTTGTGACACTGAGCTGTAAACCTTCAGTGTCGACTCATAAGCCGCCAGTGCATTATTCATTTCAATATAAGCGGACGGATAATGCACCACCGACAAATCATTACGCAAATTTTCGGTAAAAAGTGAAATGTCACTGTTGGTAAATTCCAGCGCTTCCAGTGAACTGACAATACCACCAATTTTAGTGATAGCGCTGGTGGTGTTGGCCAGCATTTCGGTCAGTTTCACCATCATATCGCGCGATTCTGTGCCAACTCCTGCGGCCGGAGGTGCCTGTAATAAAGCCACGTAATCTTTTAAATCATTTAAAAAGGTGGCGCCCGGCACTAAGTCGCTGCCCACAATATTGGCGTCTACCAGGGTATTTTCTGCCACCGACACTTTGCGCACCAGTGCGTCGCCCTGATAGGAATAGGTACCGGCTAAGTCCGTGATAAAAGGTTGTTTGTCAATTTCACTGCCGGCAAACAAATAGTTGCCGTTGCCGTCTTTGGCGTTGAGTAAGTCAACAATACCCGGCATTAATACCGCCATTTCGTTGCCCATCGCCTTTAACTCAGCTTCACCATAAGAAGCATCCGCCGCTGCTGTTGTCAGCTCCTGCAATGAAAACAACAGGTTATTAATACTGCTGAGCTGGGTTTCCTGTTGCCTTAATGTGTAGGTGACCAGCTCCATGTTCTGGCCATATTGTGCCAGCGACGTCAGTTCAGAATTTAGCCGCAGTACCAGCACACTGCCCAGCGGATCGTCTGATGGCCGGGTGATCCTTTTGTTGGTGGCCATCTGCACCGACAGCTGACTGTATTTGGCACTGCTGTCCTGAATATTCCGGATGGTGCTGTCATGAAACTGGCTGCTGCTGATCCGCATTGTATTATCCTCAGAACATCGCCATTAAAGTCATAAACATTTGATCTGCCGTACTAATTACCTTGGCATTTGCTTCGTAAAGCTGCCGGTAGTAGGTCAGGTTTGCCGCTTCTTCGTCCAGGTTCACCCCGCTGACACTGGCTCTGGCTGCTATGGCTTTGTCGTGCAGCACCACCGAGGTTTTAATACTCGACTGTACTTGTTTACTCTGAATGGCCAGCTTGCCGATCAGGGTGTCATAACCGCCAGCCACGCCTTTCATTGAATCAATAATATTAATCAGGTTGCTGTTATCGCCTTTGCCACCTGCTGGCAACCAGCCGCCAAAACCATCAGGTACCCGGCCACGGAACGCTAATTGATCAACCGTCAGCGCCGTATTGACTGCGATAGAGCCTAAAGGGTCGGCCGCGTTATACACAAAAAGCGGCGCGCCGGCATTGCCATTTAAATCAAAACCTTCAGAAAGCGACGTATTTACTGCATCGGCAATACCAGACACCAGTGTATTCAGTTCAAGCCGGCTTGGTTCCAGCACCTCGGCATTTACTTTTAACAAACCACCTAAACTGCCACCTACCCCGGTCGGAATGGAGAAAGTTTGATTATTAAATTTAAGGGTAACATTGGTGCCTGCCACACTTAGGGTTGCCGCTTTACCCGCCATAATCAGCGGCGAGCCGTTTAGCGTGGTGATATGTACACTGCCATCGGCCTGGTTGGTGACATCCACCTGGATATAACCGGATAACTCAATAATGGCCTGCTCACGGTTGTCCATCAGTACCGAAGTGTCATGGCCAAGCGCAGTGGCTTTGGCTATTTTTTCATTTAATTCAGCGATATCCGCCAGAACTGTATTGGTATTGCCCGCCAGCGCTGTCAGTTCAAAACCAAGTTTTTCCACTTGGCCTGTTAAAGCGCCGTTGAGCTGCTGTAAGTTTTGCACCATGGCGCTGGCCGACGAAATCACCTGCTGACGATAGGCCGGTGATTCGGGCGATGATAAAGCGGCATTAAAAGCAGAATTCAGTTTGGCAACAGCGTCATTCAGGTTCAGGGAGTCAGTGCCCAGCACTTCTTCGAGGTAACCCAGATAGTCCTGATAACTTTCGTAATAACTTAAATCTGATTTGGTGCGCCAGATATCGTCGTTGAGAAAACCATCCACTATCCGTTCAATTTTGGTGATTTTTACGCCATTCAGAGCGCCATCATTGGTTTGCAGAATAACGGTTTGCCGGCTATAACCCGCCACTTTGGCATTGGCCACGTTCTGGCTGACAATCTGTAAACCAGCACTGGAGGCGTTTAAACCGGATACCCCGTTATATAACATGCTCATTCATTATTCTCTTTAAAGACCACCGGCCTTTGTAACGGCTGACTCAGCGCCATTGAACCCGACATAACGCTATAGTCCTGATACTGTTGTTCAGCGACCGTTTCCGGCGGTAACTTTAATACCGGAGGTGAAAAATTTTCGGTGTTGTCGACGAGGGTATTATTTTGCTGCGCCGAGAACTGCCGCACTATCTGCTCGGCAAGGCCGGTCTGGCTGTTCGCAGCCATCTGTTGTGCCATCTGACTGTCGTGCATATCACGGAACATTTGTTGTTCGTGGCTGCTGAACATACCGTCATCACCCGCGATTGCATCGCTGGCTGAGCGCATATTTTTCAGCACCATCTGCAAAAACAAAGTTTCAAATTGCTCGGCAACCTGCACGAGCGACTGCTCTTCTGTCAGGTTTTTCTGTACCTGAGTGACTTGTTGCGGGTCAAAAGCCAACTGTTGGGAATTGTCGATTCGTTGCATCAGATCACCACCACATCAGCATCAAGGGCGCCGGCTTTATCCAGCGCCAGTAAGATGGACATCAGTTCGGCCGGGGTTGCCCCCATGCTGTTTACTGCCTGAACTATAGTGTCGAGCGAGGTGCCTTCAGGCCACACCATCATATTGGCGGTTTGTTGGCTGACATCTACACCACTGCTCTGGGTTGGTACTGTTCGTCCCTGACTGAAGGGCAAGGGCTGAATGGCCCCTTCCTGTTCACTGATAGTGATGGTGAGATTGCCATGACTGACGGCCGCTCTTTTTACCCTCACTTCATCACTGATCACCACAGTACCGCTACGGCTGTTAAAGACCACTCTGGGCCGCTGCGCCCCTTCTTCCACCACTAAATCCTGTAACATCGCCATAAAAGTATTACGACTGTCGGCATCACGGGGCGCACTAATAACCAGCTTAGACCAGTTTTCCGCTCTGGCGACCTGAGGGCCAAAAGTGCTGTTAATAGCGGTTACCACATTACGCGCTGTTTTATAGTTGGGCTTTTTCAGATTCAGCACCAAATCACCGTTCTGCTCCAGGCTTTCCACACTGCGCTCAATAATAGCGCCGCCCGGAATAATGCCTGCTGTTGGCACATTGACTGTCACAGAAGAGCCATTTTTACCTTCGGCATTAATACCGCCCACCACCAGATTCCCCTGCGCCAGCGCGTACACTTTGCCGTCCACACCCCGCAGCGGCGTCAGCATTAAACTGCCACCATGCAAACTTTTGGCATCACCAAGCGACATAATAGTGACATCAATGGCCTGACCCGGACTTGCCATAGGTGGCAAAGTGGCCTGTACCGCTACTGCCGCCACGTTTTTGGATTTGGGCAAGGTGCTTTCATCGAGCTGAACGCCAAACTGTTTCAGCATATTGTTCAGCGACTGAGCGGCAAACTTCACCTGTGCTTTGTCACCTGAGCCCGGCAAACCAACCACCAGACCATATCCCACCAGCTGGTTGTCGCGTACACCCTGAATATCCACAATATCCAATAAAGGCCGGCTGCCGGCATAAGCGGCAGCACTCAGGCAGCAATAACCAAGGATCAACAGCGATAAAATACGCATCTGCACTCTCGCTAAAACAGGTTAAGGTAAGTGGAAAACAACTTGCTGAGCCAGCCTTCTTCCGCTGCATCGGCCAGCGTGCCTTTGCCGGCGTAACTGATGCGGGCATCGGCAATACGTTGCGACGAAATACGGTTTGTCACATCAATATCTTCTGGGCGCACCACACCTTGCAGCCGGATATATTCATCACCGTGATTCAGTTTGATCCATTTTTCACCACGGATGGTTAAAGCACCGTTGGCCGCTACATCCATCACCCGCACCGTAATGGCACCACGTAAAAAATTCTGCTGGCTGGCACTGCTTTCGCCTTCAAAATTCTGACTATTATTGATGCGCAGTGACAAATCCGACACATTGGCATTACCAGCCAGCGGCACCCCAAGGTTCAAGTTGGTGTTTCTGTCCAGCGCAGTATCGGCACTTTTGCTTGACTGAGTGCGCTCATCCAGCTGCACTGTCAGAATATCGCCCACCCGGTACGCCCTTTTGTCGGCAAACAGGGTGAACATATAAGATTCTGTGTACAGACTGCCGGCACTGGCGGGCTGCGCTTCCTGCGTCACCAGCGGTGTTGCAGTGCGTTCCCAGTCCTCTTCATCCGCCAGCGGACTGTCGGGTTTACTGCTGCAGGCACTCAGCAGCAATAACAACAGCAAAGATGCAGCCTGTTTCATCATAAAATCCTCAGTTACATACTTTGAGTGACAAAGTTCAGCATCTGGTCGGCGGCAGACACCACTTTGGCATTCATTTCATAAGCGCGCTGCACCGCAATCATATTGACCATTTCGTCCACCACGCTGACGTTTGAGCCTTCCACTGTGTACTGTTGCAGCTGACCAAAAGCATCTTCACCTGGCACCCCTTCCAGTGCTTCACCAGAACCGGCAGTTGCACGGTATAAATTGCCCCCCAGCGCTTCCAGACCCGCCGGATTAACAAAACTTACCGTCAGGATCTGACCAAGTTCCAGCAACTGATCCTGACCCGCCACCTGCGCCGACACTGTGCCGTCACTACCAATAGTCACTTTGGTGGCTTCAGGTGGAATAGTGATGTTTTGTGCCAGCGGTAACCCATTGGCATTGGTGATTAAACCATCGGCATTCACATGAAACTGGCCATTGCGTGAATACAACAGCTCACCGTCCGGACTTTCCACCTGGAAAAAACCCTGACCTGCAATAGCCACGTCAAGCTGATTATTGGTGGTTTCAAAACTGCCTTCGGTAAAGACTTTTTGCGTGCCATTCACCCGCACACCTGTCCCCAGCTGAATACCGGCCGGCACCTGATTCACTTCATCGGCCTGGGTACCTGGCTGACGCTGTACCTGATAAAACAAATCTTCAAACACCACCCGGTCTTTTTTAAAACCAACTGTGTTGACGTTGGCCAGGTTGTTGGAGATGGTGGTCATCCGCATGTCCTGCGCTGCCAAACCTGTTTTGCTTACCCATAATGCTGAATTCATACAATTAATTCCTGTTGCTTAAGCGCTGATCAGTTTGTTGCCGGACACCGCCAGTTCGTCGGCTGCTTTCATCATCTGGATGTTCAGCTCGAACTGCCTGCTGATATTCATGGTATTGACCATCTGCTCTACGGCATTAACGTTTGAGCCTTCCAGCGCGCCGCTGCGCACTGTCACAGCCGGGTCGGCATCCAACGGATTACCATCCTGAGCACGGAACAAACCATCGTCACCTTTGATCATCACGACATTGTTGCTACTCACCAGTTTGATGCGCTCATCCTGCTCAATGACACCACCACCCACCGGCAGCAAATTAATGGTGCCGTCGGCGCTGATATCGATGTCGCCAAATTCAGGCAACACTATGGCGCCACCACCACCCTGTACTCTGTAACCATGCACCATCAGGCTGCCATCTGAGGCCACCTGCAGCTCGCCGGCTCTGGTATAAGCTTCATTACCGTCGGCGTCCTGCACCGCAATAAAACCCTTGTCACTGACGGTGATATCCAGATCCCGGCCTGTTTCCATCACGGCACCGGCTGCAAGATCGGTTGCCACCGGCATCAGCTGAGCCTGAAATCTGGTGCGAAAACCTTCACCGGTAATTTGCATGGCCCTGGCTTGTTCCATATCCGCTTTAAAACCAACGGTATTGATGTTGGCCAGGTTGTTGGCGGTAATGCGCAGTGCGGTCTGGGCCAGTTCGGCGCCGGACACTGCGGTGTGGATCAGACGTTCCATGCTTTAGTCCTTACACTGCGTTAAACAAAATTTGCATCATTTCATCAGCGGTGCTGATGGTTTTAGCGTTGGCCTGATAACTTTGCTGGAACGACATTAAATCAACCAGCTGGGCGCTGATATCGACATTTGAGCCCATAAAGGAGCCGGCCAGAATACCGCCAAAACTACCTTCGGACGGCGCACCAATAATGGCAGCACCTGAAGCTTCACTGGCATACCACACTGTGTTATTGCCCGATTCCAGCCCCTGCGGATTGGCAAAATTTGCCAAAGCAATTTGCCCCTGCAACTTTGATTCACCATTGGAGAAAGTGGCCAGTACCTTGCCATCTTCGGCCACTGCCACACCGGTAAACTCACCTGAGGTGTAACCGTCTGAATTGTTTTCATACAAACCAAAAGCGCTGCCAAATTGGGTCGATTTCACCATATCCAGCTTCATTGACATAGCTGAAGCTCCCGCAGGAGCAAAACTCAGCATTAGTTCACGCCGATTAAATGGGTCGTCGATGTTGTTATCAGTATACGGAAGTGGAGGGGCTGGAGGCACTGGCGCTGGTGGCAATGGACTTATAGGATTCAACTGACCGTTCGTATTGAAAGTAATAGTCACAACACCAGCAGGCACAATGTTACCTTCACTATCTTTTGCATCAATTTCAGGTGCTACAACAGCTGCTGGAGGAACAGCTGATAAATCATCTGGTAACCCAAGCTCTGCGGCCGACAAAGGCTTGCCATCGATGTAATACACCACTTGCCAGGTATTTACACCTGTGTGATTAAAATACTGGGTCAAAGTGTGACTATTCCCCAACGAATCAAATACTTCTGTTGACTGGGAATAGTTAAAAGAGGTGCCGTCTGCCGGGTCAAAAGCCGCAGGGGCAACAGGGTAAGGAATCACATTGCTGGCTGAATTCAGGTTCAGAGAAAAAGCAATATTTTCGGTGGCTTTGGCTGGTATATTAGCTGCTTCCACTTTTAAATCAGTCAGAATACCCGGCACCAGGTTGCCTTTTGCATCAATACCGAAACCTTGTAGTTTATTACCATTGTTGGTCACTATATGGCGATTAGCATCCAAGCCAAATTGTCCTGCCTGGGTAAATGCCAGCCGGCCATTCTCTTTTACAACAAAAAAACCTTTGCCGGTAATGGCCAAATCCAGGCTCTGTCCTGTACTGACCAGACCGCCGGCTTTTTCAAAGTTTTCGTTGGTGGCGGCCACTTTAACACCGCTGCGCTGACCGCCGTTGTAAAGCGCCGAAAACTCGGTGCTGGCTGTTTTGTAACCTGCTGTGCTGGCGTTGGCGATGTTGTTACTGGTGACTTCCAGCGCCTTCTGGGTCGAAGACAGACCACTGAGGCCAATGTTAAACATAGACATATCTGATCCTTTTAACTTTTTGTTGCCTTCGACAACTGATTAATATCAAAGAGGTAATGATTACCTAAACCGTTCACCTGCAGAATGATGTCATCCGGGCCAGCGCCTACCGACACCCGCTCCACTTCATTGGTCAGATAAGTGGCGATCTGCTGTTTGTTGTTATTCACCGCCACTTCGGCCTGCACCTGATAAGCACCGGCCTGCTGCTCAGGGAAGCTAAAACGTAAAGTGCCTATGGTTGGGTTCTGCAGTTTAATTTCATCAACCAGCTTGCCGCCGGCGTCATACAGCCGCACCGTGACACTGTCTACCTGTGCTCCCAGATTCACGGCACCGCTAATAGCTCCAGGCTGTTCCAGCGACATAGTGTCGGCTTTAACATCCACTTTCTGCCCGACCAGGGCTGTAGCTTCCAGCGCCTGCAAACTTTTCATATAACCCAGTTGTTGCTGCGACTGCAGATTCAGTTTTTCCAGACTCTCAACACTGCTGAACTCAGCCAGTTGACTGACATACTGAGTGCCGTCCATTGGATTGAGCGGGTTTTGATGGCTGATTTGTGCCACCAGCAATTCCAAAAACATGCTGGATAAAGCCGCCGCATCCGGCTTGCCATTGCTGGCAATGATGTTGCTGGTATTCAGTGGCGGGGCAGAAAAATTATTGTCAATCGCAGACATCAGAAACTCCTTATTGTCCCAGTTTCAGCAGGCTTTGCTGCATGCTAGACACCCGCCCCATCACTTCGACAGAGGTTTGAAAAGCTCGGGATGCAGACATCATGTCTGCCATCTCGGCCACCGGATTTACGTTGGAATAAAACACATAACCTTCGGCATCAGCCAAAGGACTGTTGGGTTCGTAACGGCTTTCAACTGTGCGGTCAGACTGCACCACCCCCATGGTTTGCACCTGAGCTGACATGCTGCGGTTATCAAAGTCTTGACTGTACAAAGCCGAAAATACCGGCTTAATGGCTTTATAAGCTTCAGCGGCGCTTGAGGCCGCAGTGTCAGCATTGGCCAGATTCGAGGCCACAGTATCAAGCCGCATCACCTGTGCCCGCATTGCGCTGCCACCAATGTCATAAATAGTGGTGAATGACATCGTTATTCTCCTTTAATGGCTTTATGTAAGCCGCTGATTTTCATATTTAAGAAGGTCAGACTGGTCTGGAAATCCATGCTGTTGGCAGCAAAATTTGCCTGCTCTACACTGAGCTCAGATGTATTGCCATCCGCCGAGGGTTGAAATGGAATGCGGTACTTGTGCTCAGCTTTTACATCAGCGCGGGTCAGCACAGGGCCTTCACCAAATTTCAGGTTGCTTTCCACCTGCTGCAAAATACTGGTGTAATCCAGATCCCGCGCCAGAAAACCAGGTGTGTCGACATTGGCCAGATTGCCTGAGATAATCTCTGCTCTGTCCAGGCGTAATTGCAGCGAAAATGGATGTACGCCTAAAGCTTTGTGAAAAATGTCCATCTGTGTACCCTGTAATAAACCGCAGCAGCTGAGGCTGATTTACAAGCTTTGTGCCACTATCAAAAGGCTCTATGATTGAATGAGTTACCACATCGGGTTGCCGCAGCAAATCAGTAAAACGGAAGCATTGCTTCCGCTGTGGAAGTGGTTATTTTTCCTCCTTCTGGCGCTGCCGTGGCAGCTACACGCCAGTACCGAACAACAAATCAGAAGTCATATCAGCGCTGAAGTGCAGCGTTTTGCCAGGCAGCTGGGTGCTACAGGGCAAGTTCAACAGCAAATCGAATTGTCGTTACCGCCTGCGCTGCAGAAAAAGCCAGCCTGCAACAAACTCATGATCAGCCGCAGCAATGCACAACAGGCGCCCTGGGGCCGCACCAGCTATAGTGTGGAATGCCGTGATCAAAAAAGCTGGCAAAGCCGGGCCACCGCCAAAGTGCGGGTCTGGTTGCCAGTGGTGGTGGCCAGCCGGCAAATTCAGCGGGACGAAGTGCTGAGCGCCGATATGCTGAGCACCCGCCTGACTGAGCTGGAACAAAGTAAACTGGGTGTTGAACTTAACCCCGAGGCGCTGCTTGGACTGCAGGTCAAACGCCGTATTGCGGCGGGGCAAGTGCTGAGCAGGCAACATCTCACAGCACAACTGCTGGTCGAAAAAGGCAACCATGTACTGATCACTGTGCAAAGCGGCGGTTTTGCCGCCAGTACTAAAGGGGTGGCGTTGGAAGATGGCCAGCTCGGACAACGGATTAAGGTGCAGAACCTGTCGTCCGGTGTGGTGATTGAAGCTGAGGTAGTGGCAGAAGCCAGGGTACAAACTATTTTTAAATCACATTAAAGTTTCAGCGGCTGTTGGTCGCTGATTATGCTTAACAGCAGATTTAGCTTTTAGCGCGTGGTAGGCAACATGATCAAGATAGACCAGTCGAAACAAATTCAGCCGGTACCAAAAACCGAGCAGCAAATACAGCAGGTGACACAAAAAACGTCGCAACCTGCAAGTTACGTGCAACAAAGTGAAATCAGCAGTACCACTCAGGCAATACAACAGGCGTTTAATACTCTGGCACAACATGGTGAAGTTGACTTCGATAAAGTAGCGCAAATTAAAGTCGCACTGGCCAATGGGCAGTTATCGATGGACGAAGACAATCTGGCTCAGGCCATTCTGGACTTTCACAGAAAATGAACCAGCAAGCGCTGAAAGTGGTGATCGCCGGTTTACAGCAGGACACTGAACTGCTGGCTGAACTGGGTAAAGTATTGCAACAACAGTATATTTTAATGAGTTTGCGCCAAAGCGAGCAGCTGGAACAGCTGAATCAACAGGCGCAGCAGTTGCTGACCAAATTACAACTGAATACCACAGAGCGGCAAAACGCCATGCAACAAATGCAGTTACCTTTATCCGAGCAAGGTATCGAAACTTTACTGGCGATGCTGCCGGAAAAAGTACGGAATCCCAGCCGGCAATTGTTTGATAAAGTGCAGCAGCACACCCAAATTTGTCAGCAGCTGAATCAGAAAAACGGCGAGCTGCTGGCCTATCAGCGTGGTCTGATGCAAAAACTGCTGGGGCTGGATGATAAAACTCAGTACCCACAGCTGCAGATGGATCAGCGTTAACCACTTTAGTTTGGTTTTGTCCCTACATTCTCTCCAAAAACACTGGCTCCCGCTCTGATAAGCAGCTATAACTGATTGTGTTACAACATGATTATTGTCACATCCGGCAGAATCAGCAGTAAAACCTTGCTCAGTGCAAGCGCAAAAATAATAGACCGGTACCGTAGCCACACTATGGTAACACCCGTTCTTTACGCCATGTGATGCCAGCGCCGTTGGTATTGCTTTTGCCACAATTTCTGAAACTTTTGACACTAAAAAGGCCAGATGTTGATTATAAAAAATCTGCGAAAGTTCACTGTATTGTCGCTTGTGGTTTCAGCCCTGGTCACCCTGCTGATACAGCCTGCGACTGCTGCCTCCGAAACCGCCTTCAGTGCGGACGAGCTGAAGCAACAACCGGCCTTTCCGGCTGAATATCAAAAGCTGTCATACCCACAACGGCTGGACTGGCTGGAGCAACAGCTGAAAACCGCTGATTCCGCCGCCCGCATTTACCAGCTCAGCAGCGAAATGGGCTTTGAGCATTTTTCCAATTACGCCAATGACAAATTACAGCTGGTGTGCCAGCAAACAAAACCGGCAAAATTCGACCTGCAATACCGTTATATCTGTGCCGCCAGTGACAATAACAGCTACGACGACAGTATTCGCCAGCTTATGCAACTGTATGATGATGCCATTGCTGCAAAAAATATGGATTTGGCAACACAAATTTTATCGGGCGTTGCCTGGAAACAGTCCAGTCAAGGTGATATTGCCAGCGCTTTTCGCAGTTACGAACTGGCGCTGTCATTGGCCAAGCAGGCCAGCCCAGAAGCACTGAATGATGTGATGCTGAACACTGCGGCTTTGTATGTGATGCATGGTGATGAGGCGTATGTGCGAAAAGGTGTGCAGTTACAGCAGGAAACCATCGGCCGTCTGGAAAACTTAAAACAACAGCAGCCGGCTGCGACCGCTTATGCCGACGAAATTCTGGCCTTAACCCACCACAACATTGGCGTGGCTTATGCGCTGCACCTGCATGACTATCAACAGGCTCTAGATTGGTTTGACCGGGTTCCTCCGGATAATAAGGAGTTACGCCGTTCATCCCTGGTATTTTCTGCGCTGGCTGCCGCCGAACTGCAACAATCTGAGCGGGCACAACAGTTGCTCAGCGCTTCGTTACAAGCCGCCAGAAGTACTGAAGTGAACACAGATTATCTCGACTGTTATCAGCAACTGGTGCAACTGAAACTAAGCCGTCAGGCGGCACTTCAGCCCTGCCAGCAACTGGGTGAACAAACTCCGCTGGAAGTCAGTCTGGATCTGTATAAACGTATGGCAAAACTGGACACAGCAGACTGGCGTTTAGTGGGGCTGGAAAAACTGCATCAGTTATTCAGCAGCAAACTGGAAGCCCAGCTGAAACAAAGTGCCACCCAATCGGCCTCCCATGCCGAACTGAGCCGGTTGCAGCTGGAGTCAGAATTAAAAACCCAACTGCTGGAAAAAGAACAATCCTTAAAAAAAGCCGAGCAGGAACAACACCAAAGCCAGATGATGCTGACTGCAGCAGCCATCGCTATTTTATTGCTGGTGCTGCTGGTGATCACCATTCAGCTTCGGCAAAACCGCAAACTGGCCAAACAATATGAATCACTCAGTGTGCTCGATGGCCTGACCAGTCTACATAACAGACGTTATTTTGAACAAAATATTCAGCGGGAACTGAACTATGTCCGGCGCTCGCAACAGGATGACACGGGTCACACCATTGCCTTTTACCTGTTGGATATCGACCACTTTAAAAAAATTAATGATAACTACGGCCATGATGCCGGTGATGAAGTGCTGGTTGAATTTGCCCGCCGTATCAAACAAGCCATTCGTGAAACCGATATGCTGATCCGCTGGGGCGGCGAAGAGTTTTTGCTGGTAGCGAGGCTGGAACAAAAAACCGATCATCACCATATTGCCGAGCGCATCCGCACTGTGGTCAATAGCCAGCCCTTTGCGCTGACCAATCAAAACCCGCTGACGGTGTCCTGTACTATAGGTGCCGTGGTGTATCCGCAAGCAAAAAATGATGTGGTGCAGATGGACTGGCATCATCTGGTGCAACTTGCTGATGCCGCTTTATATCTGGGCAAACACAAAGAACGTAATTGCTGGGTTTGCGTGGACAATATTCTGGATTTAGCCGCACTTGAACAAATTTTGCAGCAGGATTTGGCATTATCGGTGTCAAAGCAACAGCTTGTGCTAAGCAGCAGTCTTCAGTCTGTCGCCCCAACACAACCACCAGGCACAATGCACAACTGAACTGACGTTTTAGTGCAGCTACTGCTGCAAGACCAGCACCACGACAACGGGCTCAACTTGTGTTAATCCTCGCGGCTTTTGGCCGGTTTACGTTTTTCCAGCAAAGTGTTCAGCGCCAGATAATAGGCGCGCTGTTTCGCGGCGGCATCCTGCTGCTGGTGCAGATCATGAGCTGTGTTCACAACCCTCTGGGTTTGCACTTCAATCACCTGCTCTACCGACGCTTTCATCGCCACCGCATTTTGATAAAACAACACTGAACTGGCGCTTTGCGGCGGGTGAATAGAGTCACTGTGCTGCTGCAATAACGTCAGGCGTTCAAGCTCCTGCTGCTGCAACCTGGACAAATCCCTAACCCTTTCATTCATGGTTCTGAGTTTATCTTTTTGCATCTGGGCATAGGTTTTAAGCATGTTTTGGCCTTAGCAGCTGCGCCAGCTCAGTTTGCGATTGCTGAAAATTATGGGCTTCAGACAGCCCCTGACATAAAAACTTTTCCAGCGCCGGGTACATATCCACAGCAACATCCAGCTCCGGATCTTTACCTCGCTGATAAGCACCAAGCGGAATAAGCTCGCGCACCTGCTGGTAACGGGCATATAAACGCTTTAATAAATACGCATGTTTCAGCTGGGTTTCCGGCACTATTTGCGGCATCACCCTGCTGATAGAAGCGCCAATATCAATGGCCGGGTAATGACCCTGCTCGGCCAGCTCACGGGTTAACACTATATGACCATCCAGAATGGCACGACAGGCGTCTGCTATCGGATCCTGCTGATCGTCCCCTTCCGCCAGCACTGTATAAATGGCAGTCATACTGCCGGCACTGTCGGCACTGTTTCCCGCTTTTTCAACAAGTTGTGTTAGCTTGCTGAACACAGAAGGCGGATAACCCTTAGTGGCCGGTGGTTCGCCCACCGACAAACCAATTTCACGTTGCGCCTGAGCGTAACGGGTCAGTGAATCCACCAGCAGCAACACATGAAAACCCAAATCGCGAAAATAAGCGGCCAGACGGTGACTCAGCTCGGCCGCACGTAACCTTAATAACGGCGATTGGTCGGCCGGTGCCGCCACTACTATGGCTTTTTTTAAGCCCTGTGGCCCTAAACTGTGTTCAATAAAATCTTTGACTTCCCAGCCACGCTCGCCAATTAAACCGACGATCACAATATCGGCCTGGGTGTACCTCGTCATCATGCCCAGCAGCTTACTTTTACCGACCCCGGAGCCTGCAAAAAGACCAAGTCTTTGCCCCTGCCCCACGCTAAATAATGCATTAATGGCACGAATGCCAACATCAAGTGGCTGCAGCACGCCTTTTTTTTGCAGTGGATTCACCGCCGCCAGACTGGCGCTGATGGTGTCTCCGTGGCGCAGCGGTGGCAGGCCATCCAGCGGTTGCATCAGACCATCGACCACCCGGCCAAGTAAAGCCGTTGAGACCAACAGCTGATTGGCCTGAGGCGCTGCCCTGACCCTGGCCCCGGCCTGCAAACCTTCGACTGTGCTCAGTGGCATTAAAAAGGCATGATCGGGTTCAAAACCAACAACTTCAACGTCGTACCAATGGCCGTTCTGGCTCTCAACCTGATACCTTTGTCCCATCACAAAATCGCCACCTGAGGCGCTCAGCATCATGCCATTGAGTCTGAGCAGCCGGCCAAAACTCTGCAATGCATCAGGCGGGCTGAGCTGGGTTCTGGCCTGTGCCAGGCGTTGGCTAAAATGCTCAGAATGTTTCATGCATCAGGCTGTCCCGAACCGATTGCAGCGCCTGTTGTAACCTGTGCTGATAATCCAGCTGATGTAACTGCGCCCGGCCGTTAAAAAACACTTCGCCCGGCGCCAACTGCGGTTCCTGCAACAAAGGAATATTCTGAATTTGATTAATACCGTCAAATAACGGCGCATCCTGGGGGGAAATCTGAATAGAATCAATCTGATCGGTTTTACCAAGCTCAGGCAACAAAGTGTCGATGGCCTGATGTAATAAGGCCGGTTGTAATTTGAGTTCAGCCTCTATCACCAGAGATGCCAGACTTTGCACCAGCAACAGAATTTCCTGCGCCAGCTGGGCATCATTGAGCCGCAATTGTTGATGAAATTGCTGGCTTAACAGGTCCAATGCCGCTTGTTGCCTGGCGGCAGCTTCAGCGCTGGCCTGCTTTAACTCAGCACTGAGTTTGGCTTCGGCATTCTGCTGCCCCTGCTGCATGCCCCGCTCGTAGGCTTGTTGCTGCGCTGCCGCAATGCCTGCGATATAACCTTGCTGATAATAATGTTCGTTCGGGTGTTTAAATTCGACCACACCGTCGTGGCGTTGTAACGACGGAAAACGAAATTCAAGATCCTGCGCTGTGCTTTGCATAATTAACCCACCGTTTCTTCAGGATACAACCGATATTCAGTCCAACCGCTGGCAATACGTTGTTTGACGATGGCCATAATTTCTGCTCTGGCCGCTTCCACTTTACGCACCGGCTGCGGTTTCATCGTTTCAATCTGCTGCCGGTACACTGCAGCCAGCCGTTTGGGTAATACCGACAAAATACTGTCGGTTAACGCCTGGTCAGCACCTTTAAGCGCTGTCACCCATAATTCATCCGGAATATCGGTCAGCAGGGTATTGATCACATCTTCACTCTGCCGGCTGATACTGAAGAAGTCATACATCTTATCTTCGATAGCCTCGGCCATAGCCTGATCATGTTGTTTCAACAGCGCCATTACTTCGGTTTTGTTCCCGCTGTAACGGTTCATTATATCGGCAACTTTCTGCACACCATTGACTCTGGCACCTACCTGTTCGCCGACATATTCAATACAACGTTCCAGGGTGTAGCGTAAGTCTTCAATGACGTGTTCGCTGACTTCCCGCATATTGGCAATACGATACAGAATGTCATCGTGTTTATCGGCCGGGTACAGGCTTAACACAGCACTGGCTTGCTCAGCCGGCAAAAAGGCCAGGATCAGCGCCTGCATCTGGATATGTTCCTGCTCCATAAAACGCACCAGCAAGTCAGCAGGCACCCACTCCAGCCGGCGGATATCATCGGCTAAAGCACCACCGTAAATATCATCCAGCATGCCGCGCGCCAGCTTACGGCCTACCGCTTTATCGAGCGCCCGTTCCAGATACACTCTGGAGGCACCACTGACGCCGCTTTCATTGCGGTAGCAGTCAAAAAAGTCAGTCAGGATCTGCGCCACATGATCCTGGGTAAAGTGCGAAATTTTTGCCATGCGCTCAGACAAAGCACGCACTTCGTTACGACTGAGTTTCTTAATAATGCCGGCAGCATTTTCTTCTCCCATGCTCAGCAGCAGGATGGCAGCCCTGTCGAGGTCAGAAATCTGCTTGGCTGGTTCAGCTCTTGACGGATTCAATGGCCACTCCTCGTTCTATCCAATACTTAATAACTGCCGTGACCCGGTCAGACTCACGATTCGCAAGTAAATGTAAGTGACTGATTTGTTCTGCAAATTCAGAACCCACCTGCGGCAGATCGATAGGGTGAACATGCGCTGCCTGATGTTGAGAGGCGGTATGACCCGGGGCTGCAGCAGCCTGGTTTTCCAGCACTGCAGGCTCTGCCGCTGCTGCATTGTCATGCATTGGGGTGCCAGCCATGGCCGGGCCAAAAGCCTGTGCCGGCACCAGCTCACGGTTTTTCCGGCTGACCAGGTGATTCACCAGTGGCCGTACACCAAAAATAATCAGTGCCAGACCCAACAATGCCCCTACCGCATAGCGGGCATATTCTTTTACTTCAGGAAGTTGCCACCAAGGCACAGCTTCAAGCTCTGCTGCAGGGTCGTATTTCACAAACCCAAAACTGCTGATATGGAACTGATCACCCCGCTCTGCATTAAAACCTGTGGCTGTTTTGACCATTTCACCCAGCTGCGCCAGTTGTTCCGGCGTCCAGCTTTTTGCTTCAGCACCGGCTACAGCAGTGTCATTGACCAGCACAGACACACTCTGACTGCGGATGCGGCCAATTTCATAACGGGTATGAGTCACGGCTTTGCCGGTGTCATACTTTTTATTCATTTCGTTACGCTGTGAGGTGCGCTCGTTGGCGTCGGCCTGTTGTGCATTCGGATCCTGCGGGTTTGGTACCGGTGGCTGATTAGCCAAAGAACCAGGTATCCCCATCGCCAGCTGATCCTGCATCGAATCGGTTTTTTGCATTTCAGACGTCAGGACAGTGTCTTTATCCAGCGACTCGCGGGTTTCTTCCACCACGTTAAAATCAACATCGGCTGACACCTGAATACGGTAATTGCCCTCACCGACAATGGGCAGCAGCATAATGGACGCTCTTTCTTCAATATTGCGCTCCACTTTTTCAATAAAAGCGAGTTTTTTATCGGTTTCTTTGCCAACAGGAGTAGTGTCAAACAAATCACCACTGACCAGCTTGCCGCGTTGATCCACCACCGAGATCTGCCGGCTGTCCAGACCCGGAATACTGCCGGCCACCAGACTGACAATAGCCTCCACCTGTTCAGGCTTCAGCGTATAACCGGGAGCCAGGTCGACCATCACTGAAGCAGCTGATTTTTCTTCGGCGCGACCCACAAACAGATTGCGTTTGGGAATGGCCAGATGCACCCTGGCGTTCCGCACACCATCCATCGTAATAATGGTGCGGGCCAGTTCGCCTTCCAGCGCGTGCTGGTACTGCATAGACTCCATAAACTGACTGGTGCCCATGGTGACCTTGCCGTTCATTGCCGACAAACCTTCCGGCATTGCGGCTTTAATGCCACGCGCAGCCAGGGTAATACGTGCATCAGCCAACCGGTCTTGCGGCACCATAATATTGCCGCTGTCGGTGTCTATCCGAAACGGAAATTGCTCTTTATCGAGGATTTCAACAATACCGGCCTTGTCATAATGTTCCTGACTACCATACAAAGGCACATAGTTTTTGGCGGAAGTCCACAAAATTACTACTATGGTGGCAGCCACCAGAGTGGCTAACAACGCAATGGACGCAAGGCTTTTATCACCCTGAGGCAACCAGTTGATTTTGTTAGACATATTGATCACACGCTCACGCAACCTATTATCTGTTGGCGGCGGCGCTGCTTTTGCAAGTTCTGTTTTCATCGTTTACTGCCTTATAACGACATACGCATAATGTCATCGATACCGTTCATGACCTTGTTGCGCATCTGCAACAGCATTTCAAAACTGAGTGACGCTTTCTGGCTAGCCACCATAGCGCCGACCAAGTCATCACTTCGACCTGAGTCTACCGCCGCCATTAACTCAGAAGCAGCATTTTGTTCGGCATTAATGCCCCGGATCACATGGGTAAAGTCAGTGGCAAAACTGCTGTCCTGCACTGAAGAAGGCGCAATCACTTCATTGCTGGCGATCTGTTTCAGATCGGCAAACTGAGCAAGTAAACTTTGTTGGGTATCAATTGGAGTCATCATCGGATTTCCTTTTCTGTTTCAGGCCACTGCATCAATATCAACACCATGCTCACGCATGGCAGCCAGTTTATATCTCAGTGCTCTGGTACTGACGCCCAGCGCTTGCGCTGCCTTGGCGCGATGGCCTTTGCATTGGCTCAGCACCCCAAGAATGTAATCAAACTCAGCATTCTTTTTGCTGCGTTTTAAGTTGTTTCCAGCGACCACCTCAACCGCTTTTGACTGCAGTGGCAGGTTTAAATCAATGGCCTGAACTTCAATCCCCCTTGCCATCACCAGTGCCCGCTGCACCACGTTTTCCAGTTCACGCACATTGCCGGGCCAGTTGTATTGCAGCAGTAACTGTTTGGCTTCCTTGCTAAGCAGATATTTACCATCGGCATACTTTTGAATAAAAAACTCAGCCAGCGGAATAATGTCGTCTTTGCGTTCACGCAAAGCCGGCCAGCTGAGGGGCAGAACATCGAGGCGGTAAAACAGGTCTTCGCGAAATAACCCCTGCTCTACCAATAAGCGTAAGTCTTTGTTGCTGGCCGTAATAATACGAAGGTCCAGTTTAATTTTCTGATTGCTGCCAAGGCGTTCCAGCTCACGCTCCTGCAGTACCCTTAATAATTTGGCTTGCAGAGCCAGTGGCAGTTCGGAGATTTCATCCAGCACCAGCGTGCCGCCATTGGCGCTTTCAAACTTACCGATCTGCTGGCTGACCGCACCGGTAAAAGCACCTTTGTTATAACCAAATAACATGGCTTCCAGCATGTTTTCCGGAATAGCAGCACAGTTCACTGCAACATAAGGTTTGTCGCGGCGCGGTGACACATTGTGAATGTAACGTGCCAGTTTTTCTTTGCCGGTACCGGACTCCCCATGCAGCAGCACAGTAGCGTCGGTTTGTGCTGCGCGGTTTGCCAGTTGCAACACCTGACGACTGCCGGCCGACACAGCCACCAACTCTTTTAAGCCCAAGCTCATCGAAGCGACGTTGCGTAAAATATTCTGTAACTGTTTGGTATTAAACGGTTTTAATAAATAATCGATGGCACCGTTATTCAGACTTTGTGCGGCCTGCTGATGTTGGGTTTTATCAACTAGCACAATAATCTGACAGGACGGATAACGTTTTTTCAGCAGCAACACCAAATCCGGCATTTGCATTTGTGGCAGTTCAGTTGCCAGGGCCACAATTTCGGGGGATTGCTGGCTGCAGCAATTAAGTAAACCGGTTAAATCCGCGGCATGCTGCAACTGATAACCTTCGGTTTTGATACACTGCTGCACTTCCGCGACCGGCCTGCATGGCTCAATCCACAATAAATGTTTCATGTTCATGTGCTGTCTGTCCTTAAGCTGGGGTACGGATCAGACGGATCATCACCCGTCTGTTGTGTTTCGGCCCACCATGGCCAACGGCCTGGGGATATCTGTTACCGTGAGCGCGGATTTCTATTTTTTGTTTATTCACACCAAATTCGATTAGCCAGGACGCCACTTCATCGGCGCGCTCTTCCGACAATACCCTGTTAGCCAAGCTGGTTGGCGCATCGTCGCTGTGGCCATCTATCAGAATTTTCCGGACTTTTTTATCTTGTTGGATGTAACTAGCGAGCAAACGCAGGTAAGCCAGGCTGTCGGCATCCGCCAGACGTTCACCTGAGGGATAAATCACCTGATATTCCCGCGCCTGTTCCCAACGCAGCGGCAACAAACCAGCGATACAAGCCTGAAATTGCTGTAAAGCAGGTTCAAACTTCAGATTGGGCACTGTGAGATCAATGGCTTGACCTGGCAGATCCAGACTCAGTTTCAGCCAGTAACCCTGCTGTAGCTGCTGCATGATCAGCGGAGCCTGTTCGGTAAAACGGGCCAATCTGGCCGAGGTAAAAGAAGGGGAAAAACGCACTGCAGGCGCAGTCTGAACCGGCTGCCAGCCAGCTGTTACCACCTGACCCTGCACATCCTGTAATTCCAGATGCACGGCGTCCAGCTGCAGTTGCATCTCAATCTGACGTCCGGGTTCTTTGGTAAAAGCCAGAGTGGCCATAGCTCCCAGAGATTGAGACATACGGCACAAAAACTGGTCGCCACTGATTTGCCAATGGGATTGATCCATAGCAGGCACATACTGCTGGTCAGCATGGATTACAGCTGGCGCGAGCCAGAGGCTCATCAGAAGATCAATCACAATATTGCCGTCCTTTAAATCTTTATCAATTGCAACGGGCAACAACTGCCGGCAACAAACCAATAACAAATTAAAAGCAACGCGCAGGAGCAAGTAGCAATATCCGGAACTACATCCGGAATACCAACTTACTTTGACAGGTAAGCCATTGATTTCAGAATGAAAACCAACAGTTCACCTCAAAGATGCTGCTTACTAATGCAACCCCGCTATCGATAGGATCCTAGCAGATCCCTTAGACCGGAGGCTTTGCGTCCTGACCTTTCGGCACAGTTTGCCTTTTAATTTTTAAGCCTGATTAAAACGCCTTCAAATTATATGAATCTGAACTGACGCTTAACCGCAAAAAAAATGACTAAAAAAATCTGGTTATTCTTTAACCTAAAATTCAATCAGTTAGAAACTATTGTTTACTACCTAACATGGTTAAAGCACCAGATTTTGTACCTATATCAGCAAATTACATCATTAGCTTTTAATAAAGTACCTTGGCAATATACCACGATTTTTTTAAAATGCTCCAGCAATTTGTTTTACAGAATGCGACGAATGCACATTTTTTAGCGACCAAATGCAAATCTTAAATTAAAGTTTTTCGTAGTTTGGTCGCTTCATCCCAAAGTGCCCAAAATATTCACCCGTACCGTTTCCGGAATTTCATTATAAGACAACACCACCAGACTGCCCTGGGTAAAGGTTCTGGCATAACGGGCTAATAGCGGCCGCAACTGTGGTAATACCACCAGCACCGGCTGATAGCCAAGCCGCTGCATTTTTTCTTTGACCTGCGGCATAGCCTGCTGGAACTGACTCAGCAGATTGGGAGCCACCGGAAAGCTGTCCAGCGCAACTTTGCCCGATTGCATCGCCTGATTCAGAGCACTCTGTAAGGTTTGTTCCAGCTTTTCATCCAGACTAAAAGCCGCCAGTTCTTCATTCGAACCCAGTACTTGCTGCATCAAGGCTCTTTGCAGCGCACAGCGCACATCAGACACCAGCAATATCGGATCTTTGGTCATTTCGGCACTATCGACCAGCGCCGTGGCTATAGTCACCACATCGGTTAACGCCACTTGCTCTTTCAGCAGCAGTCGGAACACTTTTAACTGCAGATTGGCGCTCAGGACTTTATCCAGATTTTCAGCCAAAGTAGGTGACACCTGCGCCAATCTTTTATTCAGCTGTTTAATGTCTTCAAACATAAAAAGCTCAGCCAGATTTTCTTTTACCACTTTGCCAACATGAGTGGCGATCACAGTGGCAGTGTCCACCACCGAATAACCCAGATTCAGCGCTTTGGCTTTTTCTTCAGGCTCTACCCAGACTGCATCCAGGCCATAAGCCGGATCTTTTGCCACTTCACCGTCCATCTGACCGTAAGTGTCACCCGTGTTCAGCGCCAGCAACTTTTGGGGTTTTAACCTGCCACCGCCTACAGCCACACCCGCCAGTTTGATTTGATACTCCTGCGGATTGAGTTTCAGACTGTCGCGCACCCGCACTTCAGGCAACAAAAAACCAGCCCCTTCCGACAGGGTTTTGCGCACACCACGCAGGGTTTGTAACAGCACTTCGCCCTGGGTTTTATCAGCCAAATACACCAGCCTGAATCCCAGTTCAACCGACAACCTGTCGGTATAAGGAATATCCTCCCAGCCAAGTGGCACAGGCGCCTGGCTGATTTTTTCAGTCAGGGTTTCCACCTCGGTATAATTTTCCCGTACCAGTTTTTGCTGCATGCGCCAGGCGGCAAACAATAAAGGCGCGGCAAAACCTAAAAAGGCAGCGGTTGGCATACCGGGCACCAGCCCCAGTACCGTCATCACTGAGCCAGCGGTTAACAGCACCCTGGGTTCAGCCAATAGTTGCCGGCCAACCTCATCTGACATTTCGCCTTCGTCATTCATCCGGGTGACGATAATAGCTGCCGCCACCGACATCAGCAGCGAGGGAATTTGTGCTACCAAACCATCACCTATGGTCAAGAGCGCATAACGCTGGAAGGCTTCTCCCAAACTTAAACTGTGCATAAACACGCCGATGGCAACACCACCCAACAGGTTGATGATCAGGATCACCAGACCGGCAATGGCATCCCCCCGGACAAACTTGGAGGCACCGTCCATCGAACCGTAAAAATCCGCCTCTTTGGCAATCACGGCCCGGCGCTCTTTCGCTTGCTCCGGCGCTATCAGCCCGGAGTTTAAATCAGCATCAATGGCCATCTGTTTGCCGGGCATGGCATCCAGGGTGAAGCGGGCGGACACTTCGGAAATACGCTCACCACCTTTGGTGATTACAACAAAATTCACCACCATCAGGATGACAAAAACAACAATACCGACCACATAGTTGCCGCCGATCACTACCTCACCAAAAGCCTGAATAACCCGGCCAGCCACATCTGTACCTTCGTGGCCATTCAGTAACACCACCCGGGTAGACGCAACGTTCAGCGTCAGCCGCATCAGTGTTGCCACCAGTAACACAGTAGGAAACACGGAAAAATCCAGCGGTTTTTTGGCTGACACCGCCACCAGCAGCACCACAATCGACAATACAATGTTAAAAGTGAATAGGATATCCAGTAACCAGCCAGGCAGCGGCAAAACCACCATGGCCAACACAGCCAGCAGCAACACAGGAATAGCGGTGTAAGGTTGCGACAAAGTACGCCAGTTCAAGATAGATTTCCTCGTTCATTAGCCCGCTTTAGCAGGCTGGCCGGTATGGAGAGTTCGGGCAGTGGTGCCGGCTTGTAACCACGGCCTTGTTTATAAGCTTTTAATTGCATCACATAGGTCAGCACATAGGCCACTGCTGTGTACAAGCCCCGTGGCACTTCCTGATCAACTCTGGTGGAAAAATAAATGGCCCGTGCCAGTGGCGGCAGTTCAAGAATTTCCAGTTGATGTTGACGTGCCACTTCGCGGATCCGCAGCGCTATCTGGTCTACCCCTTTGGCCACCACATAAGGTGCCTTGGCTTTTTTTTCTGAATATTTAATCGCCACCGCATAGTGGCTTGGATTGGTAATAATCACGTCTGCAGTAGGCACCTTATCGTCGATACGGCGGCTGGCAATCTGGTACTGTATTTGCCGGATCCGGCCTTTAATCTCGGGATTGCCTTCGGTAGACTTGCGTTCATCTTTAACTTCCTGTTTGGTCATTTTCAGCTTGCTGCTGACTTTATATTGCTGATAGGGTACATCAATCACAGCAACCAGAATTAACGCTATCGCCATCACCATCAGGCTAAAAGACACCAGCTCCAGCCCCTCTCTGGCTGCAATGCTAAAATCCATCCGTTGTAAAAACATTAAACGCTCAGCCAGATGGCTCAACAGCCCCCAAAGACAACCCCCCAACAGCACCACTTTGACAACCGACTTAGCCAGTTCAACCAAACTCTCGGAGCCAAACATGCGGCCAAAACCCGCAATTGGATTTAAATTACTGAACTTGGGCCCCAGCAGTTTTCGCGAAAAATTCATGCCTCCCGGAAAAATGCCACCAATCCAGCTGCCAATAAACAAGGTACTGAAAAACGGCAAACCGGCGCTGAGCATCTTAAGAAAGGCATTCGCGAGCGAACCGGTCATTAAGTCACCTTGTTTCAGTGCGTCTTTGTCCAGCTGCCAGCTGCTTTCAGCGAGCTTCAGAAACAACTCCATAAACAAGTCGGCAAACCACAACATAGCGGCACTGCCCATCAGCACCACCAGCGCTGTATTCAGCTCTTTGGAGCGAGCAACCTGGCCTTCCTTTCTGGATTTTCGTTTACGTTGTTCGGTGGGTTGTTCCGACTTGGTCTGACCGGTATTTTCTGCCATTGTTAACCCATAGCCCGACGCATCAGGGCAAAAACATATTCGGCTAGACTAAAAAAATGGTTCCCCATCTGATACAACGTCAGATAAACACAAACAAAACCAAGCAGCAGTGCCATAGGAAAACCAAGCGCAAATAAATTCATACTGGGCGCAGAGCGGCTGGCCACACCAAAGGTTAAGTTCACCAGCAACATGGCAATAATGGCAGGCAAAGCCACTGTTAAAGTGGCTCCCAACATCCAGCCAAACAGCGATATCAGCGCCGGTAAATCCAGTTGATACAAACTGCTGCCAACAGGCCATAAAGTGAAACTATCGACCATCAGCTGCAACGAAATTAAATGACCATCAAAAGCAAAAAACAGTAGTACTGTCATCACCCAAAACAACTGACTGAGTACGGACACCTGATCACCACTGCCCGGGTCCATCATCATCGCCATCGACAAGCCCATTTGCATCGAAATGGTTAAACCCACCAGCGCCAGCACATCAAACAATATCCGCACTGCCGCAGCCATGATCAGCGCAAACAGAATTTGCTCACCGGTCACAATGGCCCCTTCCACCGAAAAAGGGTCAACAGGCACTACTTCCACATAAGAAGACAATAAAAAACTTAAAAACAGCGCCGTCATCACCTTGGCTCTGGGCGCCACTGCAGGGTTGTCATACACAGGCAAAATCCAGAAAAAAGCCGCCAGTCGGATAAAAGGCCACCAGATAGTGCCAAACCAGACCATCAGTTGATCGCTGGTCAGATTCAGCAGCGCATTCACCCAATAGCTCCAGGGATCATCTGACTGAGCCCGGCAAATAAATCCAGCAGTTTCTGGATCATCCAATGCCCGGCAAATACCACCATCAGCAGGGTTATTAACATCCGCGGCAAAAAGGTCAAAGTTTGTTCCTGAATAGAAGTTGCCGCCTGAAATATCGCAACAACAATGCCGAGCAATAAACCCGGCACTATCAACACCAGCAGGATTTCAATAATCATAAAAATGGCGTTACTGACCAGCTCGACCGCCATGCCGGTGTTCATGGTGCTGCTCCAAAGGTGGCCGATAAGGTGCCTGCCACCATAGACCAGCCATCGGCCAATACAAAAATCATCAGTTTAAAGGGTAGGCTGATAATCAAAGGCGACAACATCATCATCCCCATCGACATCAACACACTGGCCACTACTAAGTCGATGATCAAAAAAGGAATAAACAACATAAAACCAATCTGAAAGGCGGTGGTCAGTTCACTGAGTACAAAAGCAGGTAGTAACACATCAAAAGGCACATCGGCCGCCGCCATCGTAGTGGGTTCTCTGGCAATTTTTAACACCTGATGCAGTTCGTTTTCCCGCACCTGTGCCAGCATAAACTGCCGCACCGGAATTTCCGCCCTGGCAATAGCCTGCTCCAGTGTCATGGTATCGGCCTGATAAGGTTTTACCGCATTTTGGTAAATGTCTTGCCATACCGGCCGCATAATTAACAAACTCAGCATCAGCGCTATGCTGATTAAAATACGGTTGGGCGGGCTTTGTGCCAGTCCAAGCGCCTGGCGTAAAATCGCCAGCACAATAATAATGCGGGTGAAGGACGTCATCATCAGCACAATACCGGGCAACAGGCTCAGTACCGTCATCAACAATACAATCTGCAGCTTGACGCTGTAATCCTGCCCCGACTCGCTGTCTTTAACCGACAATAAAGTTAAATCTTCTGCCGAAAGCCCAAAAGGCAATAACAGCAGTAATGCCAACAGCAGCCAGTGTTTAGCCATTCGCAGTCGGCTCTTTTGCACCGCTGACAAACTTCAGGCCGTATTTGCCGTTCACCATTACCACTTCGGCCTTGGCAAACAGCACACCGTTGACCTTCACATCCAGCGGTTCACCCACAGTTTTCTCCAGCGCCAGCACATCTCCGGCCTGTGCCTTGGACAATTCACCCAATGTCACTTCGGCACTGGATACTTCCAGGGTCACTGTCAGCGGCACGTCCATAAAACGGGAGATCCCGCTTCCGGCAGGCGCACTTTTTGTGCCCTGCCCATCACCAAATAAATCATCCATTTCCAGCATATCGAGCTCGGCCAAGGGATTAGTATTGTTGTTTTGCGTTTCACTCATTATTTATTCTCTGCAATAGTGCTGACTTGAAACATTAATTGGTTGCCTTCTTCGGCCACCACACCATAAAACAAGCTTTGTTTGCCAAGCCGAAATGGCATTTGGGTGAATAACTCAAGCGGCAACACCTCGCCTTGCAACCAGTTTTCGAGTTGCTGCACCCTGACTTGTTTGCGCGCCATTTCAATCTGAGCCCTGACCGGAACCTGCTCCCATTCCGTTAACACCGGACCAGGCACTAACGCGGTTTCCTGGACTGGAGAGCTGATGCTGTCGGCCAGGAACAATTCCACCGGCAACCAGATAAACCAGCTGACCACCGTATTGTCGAGGATAAAACGTACTTTAAATGGCATATAAGCATAAGGTTCAAACTGCAGCTGCTGTTTGTAAACAAAAGCCGACAATGGCAAATGCTGGTTAAACAACGACTGCATCAGCACCTGCATTTGTTTTTGCAGCAAACGGCAACTAATGCGCAGCTCTGAACTACTCAGTTCTGCTTTTTCAACCAAAACCTGCTCTTCACTGAGCCTGCCCCCCAAAAACAAATCGGACATGTTGTGCACCGCCTGAAAATCGATCGACATATAACACAATAAGTCTGTTTCCAGCGGCAAGGTTGAATCAAGCAATAACACACCAGGTTCAGCCAGCCATTGCTCCAGACCCACGCTGCTACACAGATTAACATCCAGGCTGAACTCAACATCTCTGAGCATCCGGCCTAATTCGGCCTGCAATGCATTGCCATAATCGGTCAGCCGGCTGCGGGCTACTGAACTGGCGGTTTCAAAATGCCGCTGCTGTGCTGTCAGAGCGTAAGGCTGCAAAACCGACGCTTGCTCGCCTTTGAGCAGCTTTGTTAGTTGCGGTTTATGACTACTCATCAGATTTAACATACCTGTTTTGCATAAAGGCTATCGGGACGCACTGGCAACCAAACGGAAGTGATCATGTTTTTGCATAAAAGCCATACGGCGCAGTCTGCGCAGTAATTTGAGCCTCACCGCATAATCTTTGCCGAGCCACTGCAATCCAAGAAACTCTAGCTTGTCATTGACCTTTTTGCGATACCGTACCAAAGCTTTTACTTTAATATCATTGTCATACATCACCCAGAACTTGTCCGGGACCTGATCGAGGGTGGGCACCAACAAACCACAACCGCCAATACTCATGTCTTTTACCACGGCCAAACCTATGTCACCGCCAAACCAGGATGACCTGAGCAAACGCACGGAAATACCTTTGGTCTGGAATTCCAGTGACTGCGCCGGGTCATAAAAATACCAACGATAAAACTGACGGCCACCTTGCTGGCGTAAATACGGCATAACATTCCTAAGATTTAGTTCTGAGCACAGGCTCGTTTTTGCGGGCGGCCTCAGCTGCTTCATCCAGTGCATTGTTTTTGTTTTCAGTGGAGAACATGTCAAGCAGCTGTTGTTCAGCTTTTTTGGTGAGGATCAGCAATTCAATACGACGGTTTTCGCTGGCACCGGGCGCGGCTTTGTTCAGCAGCATCGTTTCGGCAAAGGCGCTGACCTGCGCTATCCGCTCCGGAGGCATACCGCCTGCAGCTAACACCTGGCGGGCCTGTAATGCACGATCGCCGGACAACTCCCAGTTACTGTACTGACTACTATTAAAACTGGTAGCGTCAGTGTGGCCTGATAACAACAATTTGTTCTGAATTTTGCCGAATACCGGGCCTAACTTCAGCAGCAAATCTTCAAAATAGGGCGTCATCTGTACCTGACCGCGCATAAACATCTGGCGGTTTTCACTGTCACGGATAATGACCCTAAGGCCGGCCGGTATTTGCTCCACCATCAGGTTGGCGTCGGCTTTGTTAGTCTCAGCAAACTCGCGAAAAGCCTGGGCCAGAGTACTTAAATCGGCGGGTGTTTCATATTGGCCGCTGATTAAAGAGCTGAGTTTATCGCCCATACCGGCTGAAGGTTCCCTTTTGCCTTCCGGCACTTCCAGATGTGCCGACATACCGGCAATATAATTTTGCGGCAGCTCGTTGTCTGCAACTTCTTTTGCCACCGGTGACGGCGAACCGCCAAGGTCGACCGGATAAGGACTGTTCACCGTATCAAATGGGTCGGTATGGCCGCCCAGAATAGACTGAGTGCGCATAAAAGTGGCCACTTTGACCCGCTCTTTTATTGTAGATACTTCGAGGATCCACAACACCATAAAAAAAGCCATCATTGCCAGCGTAAAGTCGGCAAAAGCCACTTTCCAGGCACCACTGCTTTTTTCTCCATGACCGCGCCGCCCGGAGCGGCGGATTATCACTGGTGTGGTTTCGTTCATCAGGCCGCCTTGTTGTTGATCCAGTTTTCCATCTCGGTAAAGGACGGTTTAATCTCTTCATTAATCAATTTACGACCACAATCTGTTGCAATTACAGCCACATGACCTTTCATATGCGCCACCAGCATGGCGCGCACACACTCAAGCACCGCAATTTTCTTTTTCACGTAGGATTCCATTGCCGTGCTCAGCGGTTCGAACAGACAATAACAGCCAAAAATACCAATAAAGGTTCCCACCAGCGCCGCTGCTACGTGATAACCAATGCTGGTGAGCGGGCCGTCCAGATGCTGCATGGTAATAATGATGCCGCCAACCGCTGCCAAAATACCAAAGCCCGGCATCGCTTCAGCAATGGTATGTAAAGAGTGGCTGGGCTTTAGATGCTGATCTTCAATATGGATAATTTCCTGCTCCAGCGTGGCGTCTAAATCGTGTGGCGAACTTTTGGTCATGCTGATCAACCTTAGGTTGTCACAAACAAACATCAATAAATCAGGATTGGCCAGAACAGCAGGATAAGAGATAAAAATGGAGCTGGTTTCCGGGTTTTCGACATGATCTTCCAGTTCACGGAAACCTTTGCTGCGAATGGTTTCAAGCAACTGATACATCAGCAGCAGCAATTCTTTATATAACTGCGCCTGATCGGGTTGCGCCACAAACTGCGCTTTAATTTGCTGTAGCATGTCTTTGAGTACATATTTGCTGTTGCCGATAATTAAAGCGCCGATAGCAGCACCAAAAATAACAACAAATTCAGCAGGTTGCCACAACATGGCTGGGTTGCCGCCGGCTATCATAAAACCACCGATGACAGCCGCCAACACAACAATTAATCCAACTATTCTTTGCATTGCCTTAGCCCTACTCTGTTACCACTGTGACAGTTTTTTATTCAGCATTTCAATCGACTGCTTGTGCAACTGGCAGACCCTGGATTCAGTCAGCTCCAGTACCAAAGCAATTTCTTTCATATTCAGCTCATGGCTGTAGTAAAGATGCAGCAGCAACTTGTTACGCTCCGGCAGATCAGCCATCGCCTGCTTCAGCGACATTTTGACTTCAAGCGCGCTCAGCGAGGTTTCCCCCAGCACCGCATGCTGCTGTTGCTCCAGCAGAGCATCCAGACTTTCCATCGACTCGGCCTGATCCAGATACATCAGCTCGTGCAGCCTGACATTATCAATTCCCAGATGCTGACTCAGTTCTTCATGGGTGGGGGCTCTGCCAAGTTGACGCATCAAGTCACGGCTGGCATCCCGGAACTGATGCGCCTGCTGGCGCTGTTGCCGGGCCCGCCAGTCGGTGCGTCTGAATTCATCCAGCATGGCACCGCGCACTCTTTTAAACGCATAAGCTTCAAAATACTCATCAGGTTCACGCCCATAACGGCGAATGGCAGATAACAACCCCAATAAACCAACCTGTAGCAAATCGTCAGAGTCGACCATAGCACCGGACAAACTGCGCAGGTGCGCTGCAGCACGTTTGACCAGCATGCTGTACTTCTGCAGCAACTCATTTTCATTGCTGACGGCCTGAGTGCCATTGCATTGCAGCTCTGCGTCTGACCATTGATGCTCTGCCAACATGGATTGCCCTACTGAATAAACATATTCGTGATCAAGACTTTATCGAGTTGATGCTCGTACTTGTTGTCAGCCAGGGCTTTATTAAACTTCTCCAGCAATTCGTCCTGCACCTTGGCCACTTGCTGCATCGCCACCTTCACTTCCATATGACTGGTAGTGGCAAAATGCTCCACCAGCACATTACGCAATAAAGGGGTAGCTTCTTTTAACGCTTCAATGGTGCTGGCTTTGTGGCTGACCAGCGTTAATTCCAGCACCAGATATCTGGAATTTGGGTCACTTGCCACACTCATCACAAACTTTTCCATTGGATGAAACAGCGGCTGAACACTTAAAACTTCAGCTTGTTGCTGATTAAAATTGGTCTGAAACCAATAATAAGCACCAGCAGCACCACCCACTAACAGCGTTAACAGCAGCCACACCAATTTTTGCATCTGTTTATCCTCTGTGCTTTCTGGCATTACACCAATTGATTCACCAGCCCGGTCGTGACTGCTGCCACAGCATCAGGGCTTTCTATTTGTTCTACACCGGCAATATTAGCTGCGATTTCATCTGTCAGCTGCGTCTGACGTTCACGCTGTTGTTGCGACTGGTTGTCCGCCCCCATCCGAAGTTCAATCAGCGTGTCCGCACCTAACTTCAGCTGCAGGTTGGCTCGCAGCTGCTCCAGGCCTTGTTGCATTGCTTCTTTTAACGGACCATTGCTGCTATTAAGCAGCACTGTTAGCTTTTCGCCTTCAAACTGAAGCGACAGATCAATACTGCCAAGGGCCGGCGGGTCCAGTCTGATCATGGCTCTGTTCACTCCAAGCCCCAGCTGAATATCCACCTTGTCACTCAACAGTGCCACCAGCTTCTGACCAAAGCGGGCAGGATCCGAAGGCATCGGCTCGGATTGCCACTGATGCACTGAACTGACTGCTGCATTGCTGCCAGTAGAATGCATCAAAACTGGTGCACCGCTGTCCGCTGTCAGCGACAAAGCTGCCGTTGATAACACAGCACCAGACTGTGATGCAGGCCACAGCTGCGAAGACCTGGTGGCTACACTTGCCCCCAACAGTGCAGCTTGAGCTTTTTCAGCGGCTAACAACTGCGATGCTGCAACGGTGTCGCCTTGCAGTGCCGCTGTGCCGCCGGTCGCTGTTGTTAATGTGCTCAGTTGGTGCCCGCTGTTACTCTGCCCTAAAAGGGTCAGTGGCGGAGCTGGCTCCAATGCTGTTAACGCCCCCGCCACCACAGAGGAAATAACAGCAGGTGCCAACGCCTGTATTGTCAGACTGGCTGCAACTTCAGCTGGAATCGACGAGCCCGACTGCAATGCAGGTTGTAAGATTTGGGCTGACTGCAAGGTGCCGTTAAGATCCAGATGTTGACCCGGCATAGCACCACTACTTTGAAAGAGCGCTGTCGGCAATGGCGCATTCACAGGCGCGGTCTGACCAAACTCAACTGTTGATGCAAACGCTGATGTGGCTAACATTGCCTGCTGAATAAAGGTATGCGGCAGCAATGACTGACTCTGGCTATAACCGGCAGCCATTATTGCGGTCTGTTGACTCAGCGAGCTCTGTTGCGTCGGTGTCGCTGAGCCCATCTCCAGGCCTGCGGCCACTGCGGGATCTGTAAGCTGCATCTCAGCCCCTTGTGATAACAGCAAAGCGACAGCTTCTTGCGGCGCATCTTCAGGGTAAGGTTGCTCCAGCAACACGCTTAAATCCAGCAATGCGGCAGTTTGCTGTTCGCCACTCTGTTCTTGTGCCGTTGCAGCAATCTTTCCGGGTAACACTGACGTCGTAGACAGCAGATTGCCCGTCGCCTGACTTTTTGTGGGATTGGTCAATGGCAACATCAACGTCTGCTCTCAGTGGTTTGCTGGTAAGCCAATACCCCAGCTTTATTGTCATTAAATGCTTTCATTTTTTGCTCCAGCTCCTGTTGCTGCTGCCTGGCATATTGAATGAGCTGCTGATAATGCAGTTTTAAAGTGTCAATTGCGGCTTGTGTTCGTGCATCCGGCCCTTGCTCACGCAACTGCTGCACCAGAGCACCGATTTGCCGGTCACACGCCTGCACCTGCAGCCACTGCGCTGCCTCCATCGCTTGCTGTAATTGCTTCAGCAGCTGTTGTATCTGCTGCAGTTGGCTGGCTGCCTGACTGGATGCTTTTGACATGATGCGACCTGTTGCCATGGAACCCAAACCCAAAGCAACAAACATTCCACAATTCAAGCCTTTGAATCAAAAGGAATTTACTAGCATTACCCCATAAAAAGAGGAAGAGAAACTTCCGCAATAGCGGAACCTCAGCCGCCATTTCCCCCCATGAAAGACAAGTTGTCCCGGCTTTTGGTTAAATAAAAAATGGCCAATAAAAAACCGGGGGCTCCCCCTAACACCATTCACTTAAGAATGCTTTGAGCGAACGGGATAGCGGGTTTTACTAATACGAACGGTCCTTTCTTTGGGCCGTTTTCTTTTTTCAGGCAGGATGTATCGTTTCACTCGTTCCCGCATGACCTTGAGTTTGGTTGGAATAGAGCCCGGTGCTGCGATAGCACACCATAAAATTTCATCCTGAATATCTCGTAACGCCATCACAAAACTGATGCGAAGCGGCGATACTTTCGCTTCTGTTGCGATACGGC